>PDWI01000069.1_pt1 | contig 200210 bp, 169 predicted proteins | sample 1430891 | NCBI WGS metagenome assembly PDWI01 (sample SAMN01162508, study PRJNA174530) | Oral metagenome, whole genome shotgun sequencing project. | biome: Marine environment; feature: Marine mammal; material: Swab sample of the gingival sulcus; isolation source: swab sample of gingival sulcus... | reverse complement strand
AGGACTAATAAAACGCCTTTTAGACGAAAACGACCCTGTTTCGCAAAAACTTATCGAAAAGGCTGTATTTTACATTGTTCCTAATATGAATGTTGATGGCAGCATTCATGGCAATTTGCGTGTTAATTCGCTTGGAATCAACTATAACCGAGAGTGGAACGAGCCATCACTAGAAAAAAGCCCCGAGGTTTACCATATCAGAAATATCATGGATAAAGTGGGCGTTGATATGTGCTTAGACATTCATGGCGACGAAGAATTACCATACAATTTCATCTCCAGAAACGAAGGAATACCTAAATATACCAAGCGATTAGAAGACTTAGAACAAGCGTTTATCGACTCGTGGCTAAGGGTAAGTCCCGACTTTCAATACGGCATAGGGTACCCCAAAAGCGAGCCCGGCAAAGCAAATATGACTGTTTGCTCAAAGCATTTGGGACAACGATTTGATTGCCTTTCGCTAACCGTTGAAATGCCGTTTAAGGATAACAGCACTATGCCTAATCCGCAGTATGGTTGGTCACCGGAACGTTCGATGCATTTTGGTAAGTCGGTGTTAAATTCGGTGCTAGATGTGGTTGATTTATTGAGATAGCCCAATTCATATTTTTTGCAAAATTCGGGTAGTTATGTGATGCAAGAGTTTTTTTCGGTCAAAAAAAGACCCTCAAAATAAGTTTATTTATTTTACAAAGAAGTGCCTCAATGTTGAATATTTGAGGCATTTCGGGTCGTAAAAATTTTTTGGGTTAAAATTTTACTTTTTGCGTGCAATGATGGAGATGGCACTCATTTGTTTTTCGTATTTACGGAATACTTTTTTCATTTGCAAGATACGTTTGCGAGCTTGAGGATGTGTCAAAATGTTGAAAAATATTTTCAAACTGCGCATAAAACCTTCGTCTTGAATCATCCGACCACTTTTGAGCAAATGAAAAGGGTTGTGCAGAGTTTCTATCACCTCAAAACCTTCTTTTTCCAAGAGTTCTTTCCACTCGGGGGCAGTTAGCGGGCGTGCATTTACTTTGATGGCTCCGGCAAGTTGTTGTTTTATTTCTGTTTTCAGTGCATCGGAAATATCGTCCGGTCGGAGAGCAATTTCGTGTATTCCGTATAGACCGCCCGGGCGCAAAATTCTGTGAGCTTCACGCATGATTGCGGATTTTTTGCTTCCGGATTGCATGGTAAGCATGGCTTCGTTATAAACTTTTGTGTAGGAATTGTCTTCGAGTCCGGAGGCTTCGGCATTTCCTACTACAATTTTTTGATTGGAGCCGTTTATTTTTTTTCGGAGTATTCGGGCAGCTTCTTCGTTGATTTCAACTCCGGTATAGGAATTTGGTTCTTTTTTTAAAGTGATATTGGCTGTAAATCCGAGACCGGGTGCAAATTCTACAACTTTGTCTTCTTTTGAGATCGATAATTTATCTATCATTTGCAGGGTTAATTCTTTGCCTCCGGGGCGTAAAACTTTTTTTCCCATACGAGCCAGAATCCAATGCCCTTCTCGATTATTGATCGTTTTGTGTGTTTGTGTCATTTCTTTGATTTTTGAAAATTTGAACTTATTCGAATGATGCAACAGAGCTTTTTGCTGCAATTTTATTTTTGAGTTTCTTACGCTTTTATCATTGTAAGCAGCATTTTGAATTTTTCAACAGCTTCAACAGCATGAGGAATTTGGGCAGGCATTATAATGAATCCTCCGGTATCAAGCAGATATTCTTTTTGGTTGATAATAATCTTTGCTTTTCCGTCCAATATTTGTACAATAGCATCAAAAGGAGCAGTGTGTTCGCTTAGATTTTGCCCTTGGTCAAAAGCAAATAAGGTCAAATTTCCTTTGGGACTTTGTGTGATGATCTTGCTTACAGTAGATTTTTCTTTATATTCCACCATATCCTTTAAAATATAGGGTTTTGATGTTTCAAATGTTTTCTTTTGCATACGATTTGTTTTTTAAATACTATGCAAATGTAGTATTTAAATTTATAACACACAATACCTAATTGTTGGTATTTTTCTTATTTTTATTACAAAGAGTTGTTAATCAGCTATTTGTATGTGTTTGAAAATTAAAAAAGACTAAAATTTTCCGGTAAAATCTGTTTCTACAAGCTCTCTTAGGGAGATCTTCGAGAAGATTTCCATTGTTTTTTTTCCGACCTTGACCCATTCTTGGTGTACCACACAAGGTTTTTCGTCAGAGCAATTTTCAAATCCGAGAATACAGCCGGTGTATTTTTTTGTTTGTTCTACGGCTTGGATGATATCCAATAAAAAGATACGATTCGTTGTGACAGAAAATACATAGCCGCCACCTCTTCCGCGACTGCTTTTGATAAGACCGGCTTTTGAGATATCCGTCATTATTTTCCGCAGATATTTGTCTGAAATATTGAGCTTTTCTACCAATTCTTTGGCGGTGTATAACTTATTTTTCTCCATTGCCATAAAACTCAGGATACGAATTGCATATTTGGCTGTTTGTGAAAGATTCATAAATACTATGCGTTTGTATTTTTTTGAGAGCAAACGTACGCAACTTATTTTGAACCGGAAAATTAAAATGATTTTTAAGCGAGAAATTTTAAAATTATGTACTTAAATAAGATAGAATACCTTATATTTGTCGAGAATTTTAATTACGCATTCTGAAATTATGTCATTGGAAATAGCTGCAATAAGCAAGAAATACGGGAACCAGAAAGCCTTGGACGAAGTCTCTTTTCGCATAGAGACAGGAGAAATCGTAGGATTTTTGGGTCCCAACGGGGCGGGAAAATCAACTTTGATGAAGATTATTACCGGATATTTGGCACAAGATTCCGGCGAAATCTTTTTGAATGAACAAAACATTAAAAAATCGCCCATAGAAATGAAACGCCGGATTGGCTATTTGCCTGAACATAACCCTTTGTATTGGGATATGTATGTTCGTGAGTACCTGAATTTCAGCGGAAAGATCTACGGATTTTCCGGAAAAGAACTTGCCCGGCGCACCGAAAAAATGCTTGCACTTACAGGTTTACTGCCCGAATGCCACAAAAAAACGGGAGCTCTCTCCAAAGGTTACAGGCAGCGGGTCGGGTTAGCCGCAGCTTTGATTCATGATCCCGATGTCTTGATTTTGGATGAACCCACTACCGGCTTGGATCCGAACCAAATTCTTGAAATCCGACAACTGATTCAGGAAACGGGCATGAAAAAAACGGTCATGTTATCCACGCACATTATGCAGGAAGTAGAAGCCTTGTGTAACAAATTTGTTATTATAAACAAAGGTAAAGTTGTGCTGAGCGGTGCTGTTCAAACCGAAAAAAAACAGACAGAAAACACGCCCCCTGTCTTTGTTGAATTTAATCGGAAACCTCCGATTGAAAAACTGCAAACCCTGCAAAACATTGCAGAAGTACAAGCCCTTTCCGGCACCCGATATTTGATTCAAACCCTCTCCGAAAAAGACCTCAGACCGGCACTCTTTCAATTTGCCGTAGATAATGAATTGATACTATTGAGTATGTACCGAAAAAAAAGCAGCATGGAAGATGTTTTTAGAAATATCACCACAAAGGAACAAGCATAAGACATAGAATTTACATTGAAAAAAATTTAACTTTGCACTCTCAGAAAAAACACACAGACCCTATGGATACGATCGTAGATTTACAAAAAATTTCAGTTTTTCGGAAAACAAACCAAGTTTTGACGGATATAAACTTCTCTGCATCACGCGGTGAATTTGTCTTCCTTACCGGACGAGTCGGGAGCGGCAAATCCAGTTTGCTCAAAGTAATGTATGCCGACGAACAATTCGAAGCAGAAAAAGCAATGGTGGCGGGCTTTGACTTAAAAAAAATAAAGTACAAACAAATCCCTTTTCTGAGACGAAAACTCGGAATCGTCTTCCAAGACTATAAACTGCTCTCTGACAGAACTGTACACGACAACTTAAAATTTGTACTTGAAGCCTCCGGAGAACGTAAGAAACAAACCATAAAAGAAAAAATAGAACAAGTGCTCGACATCGTAGGGCTGGAAGGAAAAGGCAAGCGTATGCCCTTTCAACTTTCCGGAGGAGAACAGCAAAGTGTCGGAATCGCCCGAGCCATCATCAACGACCCACTTCTTATTTTAGCAGACGAACCTACCGGAAACTTAGATGCTCGCAGTTCCGAGAATATCATGGAGATTTTGACCAAAATCGTAGCCAACGGCACTCCCGTTATTATGGCAACACACGACAATAACTTATTAAAACAATACCCGGCAAAAATATTTGATGTAGAAGCCAACCAATTTGTAGCCTAAAAAAATTTAATAACTTAGTAATTAGTACCTTTGACTCATCGTATCTTTGTTTTTTTTGAAGAAAAAAAATGAAAAATATTTGCAGAAAAAATAATTGTCCGTATCTTTGCCGTCTGTAAAAGCGACAGCAATATTCACTACTAAAATATCAAAGATATGATAAAAGCAGACCTGGTCAACAAAATTTCAAAAGAAACGGGAGTAGAAAAAGTAACCGTAAAGCGGATCGTAGAAGCCTTTATGGAGAACATTAAGGAAGCGGTCATCGCCAATGACAGTGTGCATTTGAGAGGATTCGGCAGTTTTACCGCAAAAGCCAGAGCCGAGAAAACCGCACGTGATATATCCAAAAATAAGACCATTGTCGTACCGGCGCACTCAATACCCGCGTTCAAGCCTGCTAAAGTATTTTTAGACGCTGTCAAAGAAAAGGTTAAGTAAGAAAATAAATATACATCATCATTAAAGAAGTTCAAAAATGCCTAGTGGAAAGAAAAGAAAAAGAGCAAAGATGTCTACTCACAAACGAAAAAAACGTTTGAGAAAAAATAGACATAAGAAAAAGAAATAAGATTTTAGACTTGTTTCTTTTTTCAGGAAATTGGAAAAGAGCCGTATTCCGGGCTCTTTTGCCATTATTATTGGTCTGATTAACAGTATGTTGTTGTGAGTAATAAGGAATTAATCATAAATATATCCAAGCGAGATGTTGCCATTGCTTATACCGAAGAGCAAAAGCTCGTAGAGCTTCATCGAGAATCGGGGAGTAATAAGTTCAACGTTGGCGACATATATCTGGCAAAAGTGCAGAAAGTAATGAATGGTCTCAACGCCGCTTTTGTGAATGTCGGCTATGAAAAAGACGCATTTTTGCACTATTTGGATTTAGGAGCCAAGTTTGCTTCCCAAGCAAAATTCTTGCACATGGCTCTCAACTCTCCCAAACCTCCTGTTTTACAAGACTTTAAGCTTCTTCCGGAAATTGAAAAAAAAGGAAAAATCAGTGAAGTACTCAAGGGCGGACAAACCGTCTTGGTGCAAATTGCCAAAGAACCTATCTCTACCAAAGGTCCTCGTTTAACTTCAGAAATATCTATTGCGGGACGAAATTTGGTGTTGATGCCTTTTTCTAATGTAATTTCCGTATCTAAAAAAATAGCAGGAAGCGAAGAACGGAAAAGATTGGATCGGCTGATCCAAAGCATTAAACCTGATAACTTTGGAGTTATCGTCCGTACAGTTGCGAAAAACAGAAGAGTCGCCCTTCTTGACGAAGAGCTGAGGCAATTGGTAAAAAAATGGGAAAAAATGATTGAGAGTTTGCCTCGCTTGCAACTTCCTGCCATCGCAATGGGCGAGTTAAATAAGTCCGCTGCTTTGCTGCGAGACATTCTCAGTGACGATTTTACCAATATTTATACCAACGACAAGCAAACTTTTGAAGAAATTCGAGAGTATATTGCAACAATTTCTCCCGAAAAGGAAAAAATTGTAAAGTACTACAACAAAAGACCTTCTATCTTCGATTATTTTGGTGTCAGCAAACAAATAAAATCGTCCTTTGGCAAAACGGTAACCATACAGAGTGGTGCCTACCTTATTATAGAAGAGACCGAGGCTTTGACCGTAATAGATGTAAACAGCGGCAATCGCTCCAAAAAAGTATCCGATCAAGAAACCAATGCCGTAGAAGTAAATATGATTGCAGCCGGCGAGATTGCCCGTCAACTACGCTTACGCGACATTGGCGGAATTATCGTCATAGATTTCATAGATATGCGCGGATCCGAGAATCGCGTCAAGATCTTTAAACACATGAAAGAGTTGATGAAGGCGGATCGAACGAAGCACAGTATTCTACCTCTCAGTAAGTTCGGATTGATGCAAATCACTCGCCAACGGGTACGTCCTGCAACAGACATAAAAACTGTGGAAACTTGCCCGACTTGTGACGGAACCGGAGAGGTTGCGCCTGCGATTCTTTTTGCCGATGAAATTTTGAATCATCTCGAATATATGGTCAGCAAGCATAAAGGGAAAGTCGATCTTCATCTTCATCCTTATATCGCCAGCTATTTGAGAAAAAAAACTCGGAAGAAAAGATGGCTGTGGTTCTTTAAATATTTTCAAAGAGTACGCTTGCAGCCGGAAGAAAGTTACGGCTTCATGGAATACAATTTTTTTGCCCCATCGGGGGAAAAATTAAGGCAAAAAAAAGCATAAGAAAACGTTTGAGAACAAAAAAAGCTGCGAAAAAAAGAACTCTCTTCTTTCCGCAGCTTTTTTATTGCCGGTGTTACTTCTGTGAGGAATCTTTCCCTTCTTCTTTTTGTTCATATTTTTTGACAAAAAATACGGCCGTGAAATAACTCACAACAATCAAAACAGGCCAACTTAACAGGGTGATAATTTCAGTGGTGTACATATATCTTTATTTTTAATATGAATGACTTTCAGCATTTATTTCTTCTTTCGTAATTTTGTTCTTATCCATTGCTCGCCAGGCATATATGATATAAGCTAAGACGAAAGGAATCATTAGCGATACGTAACTCATAGCGGTCAGTGTAAAATGGCTGGAAGAACTGTTCTCTATTGTCAGCGAACTTTGCAAGTCAAAAGTAGATGGGTAATAAGCGGTGTGATTGAATCCCGCCATGAAGAATAATGCCAAGACGGTGAGAAATGTGCCCGGTCCGGAAAACCAGATACCGCTATCTTTTCTCTTAACAATGGCAATAAAAAGCCCCACAAGAACAAGTACTATACCGGCGAGCAGTATCAAGAGAATAACCGGTTTTTCCAACAAATTGTGCAAATATTTATACGGCTCCGTTGAGACGATCTTTGTTTCCGGGTTTACGGCAAAACCGTCAATAACCAACAAGCGTATCAACCAAAAAAGGAAGAAAACCAAAAATATAATGGTATTGTAAATCAGAGACTTATGAGTACGTTCAATAATTTCTTCATTCTGAATGCTTCTTTGGAAATAAAGCAAAGCCAATACCCTGGACAAGAAAAATACAGAAAGTCCGAGGGCTATATTTTGCAGGAAGGCCAGGTGAGCTGTCGTCCAAACGGCTTCAAGACCGTGAAACGGAGTTTCCCAAGAGGAGATTACAGGCATTTTTCCGGACGATAAATCTGTCAAGTTCATTTTATTGACCGAAAAGGCTGAACCTGTAAAAAAAGTGGAAACCGCAGCACCTAACAGCACCGTACCCAGTAACCCGTTTAGAAATAAAAATGTTTCATACGTTTTCTCTCCCAAAAAATTATTGGGTTTTCTTCGGTATTCATATGAAACTGCTTGAATGACAAAAGCAAAAAGAATTGCAATCCAAACCCAATAAGCGCCGCCGAAACTCGTAGAATAGAACAACGGGAAGGAGGCAAAGAAGGCTCCTCCGAATGTAACGAGAGTCGTAAAGGTGAATTCCCATTTGCGTCCCAGAGCATTTACTAAAATATTGCGTTCATCGGCATTTTTACCCAAGCGATAGATCAGAGTTTGCCCTCCTTGTACGAAAAGTAAAAATACCAATGTAGCCCCCAAGACAGAAACCAATACCCACCAGTATTGTTGTAAAGCAAGATGTGATAATTTTTCAAACATAATTTATTTCCTCCTTAATTTAATTATTTTCATTTAAATCTTTGGCCTTTTTTATTTGCGTAAACATAATTTTCAGTTCTGCAATGAGTAAAGAAGTAAAAATGAGTGCAAATAAAAAGAAGGTGATCATAACGCTGCTTTTGTCTATTTGTGAAACGGCTGCAATATTCGGCATCAAATCTTGGATCACCCAAGGTTGCCGACCTACTTCTGCCACTATCCACCCGGCTTGCGAGGCAATGTATGCCGGCGGGATCATCCAAACACTTGCATGAAGCAACCATTTTTTGTTAAACTTCCCTTTATAGGAATAAAGGAATATGAGAATAAACAAGATCCCGAATATTGTTCCCAGTCCCACCATAATGTGAAAGGCATAGAAACTTAGACGCACATTGGGTATGAGTAAATTAGGGTCTTGTCCGAAATAATAGCCGTATCCGAAGTGTTCAAAATTTTCTTCAAAAACCTTTAGAGCTTCTTCAGCAGCAGTAGCATTGCCCTCTTTTTTTGATTTTTTGTAGGCGGCCAAAGCATCTATGGACATCTTGCCTCTTCGGATACGTTCGGAATAGGGCAAAATACCTCTTTCTTCATTACCTTGAACCAAATCTTTGATGCCCGGAACGAATTTGTCCGCGCTGTAACTTTCCGATGTGAGCACTGACAGCATTGAAGGTATGCGTATGCCGGCAACTTCCGGCTTGTGATTCTCGCCGGAAACAAATCCCCAAGCAATTAACGGAGCTTTTTCCGACCCTTCGTAAAGCCCTTCCATGGCAGCAAGTTTCATGGGTTGATATTTGGCCACAACTTTGGCGGAGGTATCGCCCGTAAGGATGGTTACTCCCAGCGACAAGAAGCCGAATATCGAAGCTATGAGCATACTTTTTTTTGCAAAAATCAGATGCCTGTTTTTAAGTATAAACCAGGCGCTTACACCAATCACAAAGATGGCGGATAAGACATAGGCGGAGGTTATTGTGTGTATAAATTTACTGATGGCTGCAGGGTTGAACAGTACATCCCAAAAATTATTCATTTCGTTGCGCACCGTATCGGGATTAAAAGACATCCCTTTCGGATTCTGCATCCATCCGTTGGCGACCAAAATCCAGAGAGCAGAAAGGTTGGAACCTACTGCTACGAGCCATGTCGAAACCAGGTGCATTTTCTTGCTGACTTTTTTCCAGCCAAAAAACATAATGGCAATGAATGTGGATTCCATAAAGAAAGCCATAATGCCCTCGATGGCAAGCGGAGCACCGAATATGTCGCCCACAAACCATGAATAATTGGACCAGTTTGTACCAAACTCAAACTCCAAGATAATTCCGGTGGCGACTCCTATGGCAAAGTTGATGCCGAAAAGAGTCATCCAAAATTTGGTGGTTCGCTTCCAGCGTTCATCACCGGTTTTAACATAAATCGTCTCCATTATTGCAATAATGAAGGTTATTCCCAAGGTCAAGGGAACAAAAATCCAATGGTACATTGCCGTCAGCGCAAATTGCGCTCTCGACCAATCAACCAATCCCCAGTCAATGTTGTTCATAAATATATGATTTAATGTTATTAATAAAATACAAAATTCATTCTTCCCCGCTTGCTCGCTTGGTCAATTGATCCGAGACATATTCACTTTTTTCTTTTTCTGTCTCGAATTGGCTCAAATGACTTTTGAAAAAAAACAGTTTCAACACCGCAAACATCAAAAATGCTTTGACCAAAATGATGAGCCATAAATATCGTCCGTATTTAGGCATATTTTTGAATCCTTCAAAATAAAAACGAAATACTTTTTTTATAGTCATAAACTATCCAATATTTAAAACCTAATGACGAACATCAACTCTTTTGCCGGTACAAATATACACCTTTTTTTCAAACTTATATCCTCTTTGTATTTCCTTTGCAAGAGAATATATCGACAAAAAAGCCGGTAGAAAGAAGTTTTTTTGTTTCGTAAAAAAATATGAAGTATTCTTAATATTTAATATGAATATATCTTAATATATTTATAATGAGATGTGTAGAGTCTGTCTACTTCTCCCGAAAAAAGGCAATATGATCTTTTTACGGCTGTAAAGAAAGTGAAAGATAAATTTGTGGGAAATATATTTTTTGTATATTTGCCGAAAAATTTAGAACAATTCTAAATTAAGAAAACTATGGCAAAAGACGATTTAATATTAGACGAACTCCAAAATAAGGGGTACGAAGCGGGCTTTGTTACCGACATTGAGATGGATGTATTTCCTAAAGGATTGAATGAAAGTGTAATAGAGCAAATCTCCAAGAAAAAAGAAGAACCGCAATTTATGACCGAATTTAGGCTCAAAGCCTATCGGAATTGGCAACAAATGCAAGAACCCGATTGGGCTTTGTTGGATTATCCTAAGCCTGATTTTCAGGATATCAGCTATTACGCATCTCCTCAAAAGAAACCCAAGTACAATAGTCTTGATGAGGTAGATCCCGAAATCATCAAGACCTTTAATAAGCTGGGAGTGCCTCTTGAGGAACAAAAAGTTTTGGCAGGGGTAGCAGTAGATGTTGTAATCGACAGTGTATCAGTACATACAACCTTCCAAAAAACATTGGAAGAATTGGGCATTATATTTTGCTCAATGAGTGAAGCGATCCAAAAGCATCCGGACTTAATCAAAAAGTATTTGGCAAGCGTAGTGCCTACAAAGGATAATTTTTATGCAGCCCTAAACTCTGCCGTATTTACGGACGGCTCCTTTGCTTACATCCCGAAAGGAGTGCGTTGCCCGGTAGAATTGTCAACATACTTCCGTATTAATCAGGCAAATACAGGTCAATTTGAGCGCACCTTGGTCATTGCGGATGAAGGAAGTTATGTCAGCTATTTGGAAGGCTGTACAGCTCCGCAAAGAGATGAAAACCAGCTCCATGCGGCAGTTGTTGAGTTGATCGCCATGAAAGATGCGGAAATAAAATATTCTACCGTACAAAATTGGTATCCCGGTAACAAAGAAGGCAAAGGAGGAATCTATAATTTTGTAACCAAGCGAGGCATTTGTAAGGGAGACAATGCGAAAATCTCTTGGACACAAGTAGAAACAGGTTCCGCCGTAACCTGGAAATATCCGAGTACCATACTCAAAGGAGACAATTCCGTAAGTGAATTTTACTCCGTTGCAGTAACGAACAACAGGCAACAGGCTGATACCGGTACAAAAATGATACATGTCGGTAAAAATACGAAAAGCACCATTATTTCCAAAGGAGTCTCCATCGGGCACAGCAACAATACCTATCGAGGTTTGGTTGATGTTAAGAAATCCGCAGACAATGCACGCAATTTTTCTCAGTGTGATTCTCTTTTGATTGGAGATACTTGCGGAGCGCATACATTTCCCTACATTGATGTTGCAAACCCTTCGGCTATCGTTGAGCATGAGGCGACTACCTCTAAAATTGCAGAAGATCAAATATTTTACTGCAATCAACGCGGCTTGGATACGGAAAGTGCCGTAAGGCTCATTGTAAACGGATTTGCGAGCGAAGTCCTCCAAAAGTTGCCTATGGAGTTTGCAGCCGAGGCGCGAAAATTGTTGTCATTGACCTTGGAAGGAAGTGTCGGTTAAATAGAAAAGAAGCTCCGGTATTTTTTGAAAATAAAGAAAAAATGATGAAGAATCGCCTCTGTATGATTTGCTTATTGGGTCTTGTACTTTTAGCTAAAACCTCTGAGGGTCAAATAAATACAGGAATAAGCGAGCATTATTTCGGCTTACATTGCGGAGGAGTTTTGACCTCCATCGCCACTCAACATACTTCGGCACATTTTGATGATTTTGCAAAAATACCGATTACGCCGGAGGTACAAAAAAAAGGCTTGGATGCAGGTTTGGCATTCAAGTATTTTTCCGAAAAACATTTCGGATTATTGATGGAACTCAATTTTACCGGAAAAGGCGGAGCAAACGAATTCTTATACGACTTAGATGAGGGCACAAGCGATTCCGCATTGGTAAGTTACAGCCATGATTTGAAATCTCTTGAAATGCCCTTAATGATGGACATACGTTTCGGGAAAAAACATTTGCAATTGCATCTTTACGGAGGCATGCATTTGGCATGGATATTTTCAGAACAAATAGAACTGCTGGAACCGGACGGCGGGCGAAAATATCCCCGGCATTCCGATTATACGTTTGACGGAGGTATTGATGCCGGAGTCGGTATCAGTTATCAATTTTCACAACATTATTTAGAACTTGGATTTCGTTATTCGAGAGGTCTTATCAATTCATTCAAAGCCTATTCAATCAACGAATCTTTTTATACAAAAAATAAGGCATATATTGTCGGATTACATTATTTTTACAGACTAAAAAAAACAGCACAAAATGTTAAAAATCAAAAACCTGAAAGCCGAAATCAACGGCAACGAAATACTAAAAGGCATCAACTTAGAGGTAAATCCGGGTGAAGTCCATGCGATTATGGGCCCCAACGGATCCGGAAAAAGTACCTTAGCCTCAGTCCTCGCCGGACGCGATATTTTCAACGTAACCGAAGGCGAAGTTCTTTTCAAAGAGAAAAACTTGCTTGAATTGTCACCCGAAGAACGTTCTCGGGAAGGCATCTTTCTTGCTTTTCAATATCCCGTGGAGATTCCCGGGGTCAGCATTACTAATTTTATGCGTACCGCAGTGGACGAACATCGTTCGCACCGAGGGCTTCCGCCTCTTTCAGCAACGGAGTTCCTGAAATATATGAAAGAAAAAAAAGCCATGGTCGAAATGGAGGCAAAGTTGGAAGGCAGAGCCGTAAATGAAGGATTTTCCGGAGGAGAAAAAAAGAAAAACGAAGTTTTCCAAATGGCAATGTTACAGCCCGATTTGGCAATCTTGGATGAAACCGATTCCGGATTGGATATTGATGCTTTACGCATCGTTGCGGACGGAGTGAACAAGTTGCGCAGCAAAGACAATGCAACTATTGTGATTACTCACTATCAGAGGCTTTTGGAATATATTGTTCCGGATATTGTACATATCCTTTATAACGGAAAAATCGTAAAATCCGGCAGCCGGGATCTTGCCATAGAACTGGAAAGAACCGGATACGAAGAAATTAAAAATCAAAACAATTAGCAAGAAGATGAAAGATATAGCCCGGCAAAAAAATGATCTCTTGCAATTGTTGCAAGACCAAACTCCCTTTCTGCCTGATAAACAGAATACACCGGAAGTCCACGAAAGTCTTCGTTCCCAAAATTTCCTCGGAGAGCGAGAGCAGCGCATTCGAAAGCTCGACCTTTCGCCTGTTTTACTTCACGATTATTGTCTTCCTTCTGTAACGGAAGTGGACGAAAAATACAAAGACATTTTTTCTTTGCAAGGAACCGAAGATTCGCGTATCGTTTTGGTAAACGGACATTTCTCGAAAAAATATTCTCGATTGAATCTCAAGGAATCGCAAGTTGTTGTTGCTCCCCTTTCCGAGGTTCCGGCAAATGAAGGAAAGCTTTTGAGTCAATATTTTAACAAAACCCAAGCCCACAAAGACAACCTTTTTACCACCCTCAATACGGCGTATGCCAATCGTGGTATATTCGTGTATATCAAAGAGAATGTCTCTGTTGATAAACCCATACACATCGTTAATTTGATACACGGTAATAATCAAAAAATATTTCTTCAAACACGCAATCTTATCATTGCAGGAAAAAACAGTTGTGTGCAAATTATAAACAGTTATCATTCGATTTCGTCTGATTTTACTTTGAACAATGTTGTAACCGAAATGTTTACGAAGCCCGGATCAAAGATTGATTATCACCTGTTTCAAGGAGAAGGAAATATTGCTTCACATGTACATCACACAAGAGTTGAACAAACACAAGAAAGCACATTGAATATGTCAGCTTGTACCTTGTGCGGGCAGGTGGTGCATAATCACATAAAAGTACATCTGCCTGAAAGTCATTGTACGACAAATCTGAGAGGATTTTATATTCCCGGTAAGGAACAAGCCTTTAATTATTTTACCGACCTCAAACATATTGCTCCTCATTCCGAAAGTTCGCAAGTTTTCAAAGGTATCATAGAGGATCAAGCGCAAGCTGTCTTTACCGGCAAGGTGTATGTTGCCCGCGATGCTCAAAAAACTGATGCTTCACAATCAGGCAAACACATTTTGTTGGGAGAAAAAGCCAAAGCTTATGCACGTCCCCAATTGGAAATCTACGCCGATGATGTCAGTTGTGCTCACGGCTCCACAGTCGGGCAATTGAATAAAGAGGCGCTTTTTTACCTCAAAAGCCGAGGAATTTCGGAGAAAAAAGCCCAAACTATGCTGTTACACGCATTTACCGATGACATACTGAGAGATATTTCAATTGAATCTTACCGAGAGCTTCTTGCCTATTTAGCCGGCAGGCGTTTGAAAGGAGAGGATATTCAAAATCTCTGTAAATCAGACCTTTGTGCGGTTTGTTAAACCCGATTTCATACAGAATTTCAAAATTGAAAATAAAGTAAAGATATGTATAAGGTCGATGAAATACGCAAGGATTTTCCGATTTTAAGTAAAACCATATACGGAAAACCCTTGGTTTATCTTGATAATGCGGCTACGACTCAAAAATGCAAACAAGTATTGGACAAGATACAATCGTTCTATCGGGAAGAAAATGCGAATATACATCGAGGAGTACATCATTTGAGCAATCGCAGTACTTCATTGTTTGAAGAGGCGAGGCAAACTGTAAAAAACTTTTTAAATGCCCGATTTGCCGAGGAAATAATATTCACCAAAGGAACCACTGATTCCATCAATATATTAGCTTTTTCCTTTGGAGAAACCTACCTTAATCCCGGGGATGAAATTTTGCTTGCTCAAACCGAACATCACTCCAACATTGTTCCATGGCAAATGCTCTGTAATCGCAAACAGGCTCATTTGCGTGTAATCCCTGCCGATAAAAACGGAGAGTTGGATATCGAAGCTTACAAAAAATGCCTAAATCCTAAGGTAAAATTGGTGACAATTGCTCATGTAACCAATGCTTTGGGAATTATAAATCCGATAGAAGAAATGATTGCCGATGCTCACCGAGTTGGAGCCAAGGTCTTGATTGACGGGGCGCAAGCCGTGCAGCATCTCCCGGCGAATGTTTGCCGTTTGGATTGTGACTTTTATGTTTTTTCCGCGCATAAAGTATATGCTCCCACGGGTATCGGGGTTTTGTATGGAAAAAAAGAATATCTGGAAACTCTGTCGCCTTGTCAGGGTGGGGGAGATATGATAAAAACCGTTTCTTTTGCCCATACGGAATATGCGGATTTACCCTTTAAATTTGAGGCGGGAACGGTAAATTATGTCGGAGCAATTGCTTTGGCGGAAGCATTGAATTATATGGAGGAAAAAGATCGGAGTAAAATCCTTTCTTATGAAACAGAATTATTGCATTATGCCGAAGATAAACTTCTGAAAATAAATGGTTTGCAAGTTTTTGGACAGGTAAAAAACAAAGCCTCGGTGATTTCTTTTTTGCTGAAAAATATCCATCCGTATGATACCGGAGTGCTTCTTGATAAAATGGGAATTGCTGTGCGTACCGGTACTCATTGCGCCGAGCCTACCATGAAACACTTTGGGATACAAGGCACGGTGAGAATGTCAATTGCGATGTATAATACGAAGGAGGAAATTGATATACTCTGCGAAGGATTGGCAAAGGTACAGAAGATGTTGGGATAGATTTTTTGATGGAGAAGGAGAGGGGGGATTCGGCATCGGGTATCTCTTCCCTTTTTTAGGGATAAAATCGAAAAATTCTTACGAAAAAAAAGCAGAGATCGCCATTGGTCGGTATCTCTGCTTTTTTGTTCAATCATTGAAATAGAAAACGTCTATTTCACAATTATTTTTTTCACCGTGCGGTACTCTTTGCCTGTCAGGTAGATGAAGTAGATGCCGGCTTGCGTGATATTTATTTTGTTTTTGCCGGTTTTTAAACTGCGGTCTTGTATTTTTTGTCCGGTAAGATGGGTTACTTCTAATTTCCCTGAGGCAGGAACCAGCGCAAAGAATTGTCCATTTGACGGATTCGGGTAAATGCATACTTGAGAATCGTTTAGGTCTTGTATGTCGGTTGCATCTTTGGTTACAGTTATTGCACAAGTGTCTGTTTTATTGCCGTCTTCGGTTGTTACGGTAATTATTGTAGTTCCTTCGGAAAGGGCAGTTACAAGTCCGTTTGCATCTACAGTAGCAACCGCTTCGTTGTTACTGCGCCATATTACCTCGTTGTTGCTTGCATTGTCGGGTTCTACGGTGGCGGTGAGTTGTACAGATTCAGATTCTTTCATCGTAAGTTTTTTCGGAGTCAGGCTTACACCGGTTACGGCTTCGAGAGTATTATTGACTGTAACTTTACAAGAGTCAGTATATCCGCCGTCTTCGGTTGTTACGATAATTGTTGCAGTTCCTTCGGATAGGGCAGTTACAAGCCCGTTTGCCTCTACGGTAGCAACCGTTTCGTTATCGCTGCTCCATATTATGTTGGGGTTGCTTGCAGAGTCGGGTTTTACGGTGGCGGTGAGTATATACTTTTGATTTACTTGTAAGGTTTTGGTATTTTTTGAAAGTTTTATTGATGTTGTGTGTATTATTTCTTCAATATCAAAATCTTTCCAATAAACAATTTTTTGGTAATCAGCTTTTTTCCCGGAGGGGACGATTAATTTACAGTTTGCTTTATCGATGCCGGTGAACGGATCGTAGCTTTCGTAGGATACTTTGGATATATTTTCTATATGACAGTTGATTGTAGTTAAGGATTTACAATTGAGAAAAGCATTGTCTTCCATTTTGTTTACGGAATTGGGGATCGTTATTTCTTTTAAATGATTACTGTTGGAAAAAGCGATCCATGCAATGGTTGTCACGGTTTCGGGAATCGAGTATTCTGTTTTTTTGCGGTCTGCCGGATATTTGAGCAGTGCTGTTTTATTTTTATTGAATAAGATGTCATCTGCAGAAAGAAAATATTTGTTTTCCTCATGTACTTTTATGGATTGTATGGCATAAGATTCTGAAAAAGGAATGTCTCTCATTTCTTTAACGGATTTTCCTATTTCTATACGGCTTAAGGAGTCACATTTGCCAAATGCCCTTTCGCCGATTGTTTGTACAGAGTCCGGTATTTTTATGGAATGTAGGCCACTGTTATAAAAAGAAAAATCTCCGATAATTTTGACTTTTTCGCCTATCGTAACGGATTGCAAAGATTTACAATCTCTGAAAGCACTGTTGGGAATTTGGTCGATTGTATTAGGAAGTCGAAAATCGGATACATTGCTCTTTATGGGATATTTAAGAATTTTTGTTTTTTCTTTGTTGTATAAAATCCCGTTTTCCGAGGAATATTTTTTGTTTTTTTGCGATACAATAATCTCCTTTAATGCGGAGCATTCGGTAAAAATTCCTTGTCCCATTTCTTTCAAGGATTCTCCGATTTCTACTGTTTGCAAGGAGTCGCAGGAGCGAAATAAGCGGTCTCCGATTTCTGTTACCAAGTTTGGTATTTTTATGGAATGCAGTGAGTTACAATTTGTAAAGACGGAGCTTTCAATCAGTTCCAGAGAGTCGGGCAGGACAATTTGTTTTAATTTAGAGCATCTGTAAAAGGCTCTGTACTTGACTGCCTTTACGGATTCCGGTATTTTTATCGAAGTAAGGCCGGTGCAATATCCAAAAGCTCCGCTTCCAAGGTTTGTTACCGTAAAAGTATTGCCTTTATGTTCAACTTGTTTGGGAATTATAATATCCCCTGCCGGATGATTACTGTCCCAATAGGGAAAGTTCCCTAATTTTGAAACGACTTCCACTTCCATTGGGGCAGTCTCTTTTGTTATTTTGTAATGCATGTTGTTTTTTTCAAACCTTTCTCCGAGAGCAATGGCCTGAGCTTCAACGTTACTGCTTATTGCTGCGAATAGGGCAATTAGCAAGAAGATGCGTAATTTTTGTACGGGTTTATTCATCATTTTTATTTTTGGGTTTTATAAATTTATTTGGAAGAACAAAGGTAATAACTTTCAGGTTTAAAAAATTCTATACATAAAAAAAGCCCTCCGTAATAAGGAAGGCTTTTCGAGGAATAATTATGAAAAATTTTGTCGGTTACATCATTCCGCCCATTCCGCCACCCGGAGGCATCATGGGAGCTGCAGGTTCGTCTTTTTTCTCCTCAACCAGAACAGTTTCTGTGGTTAGGAACATGGAGGCAATAGAGGCTGCATTTTCCAGAGCTACTCGGGTTACTTTTTTCGGGTCAATAACTCCGGCTTTGTATAAATCCTCAAATTTGTCTGCACCGGCATTGTATCCGAAGTCTTTTTTTCCTTCTTTAACGCGTTGTACAATCACAGCGCCTTCTTTTCCGGCATTTTTTGCGATTTGTCTCAAAGGCTCTTCGATAGCTCTTTTTACAATTTCGATACCGATGGTTTCATCGTCATTGTCACCTTTCAAGTTTTCCAAATCGGGTAAAGTTCTGATATAAGCGACTCCGCCTCCGGGAACGATTCCTTCTTCAACGGCAGCTCGTGTGGCGCTTAGGGCATCGTCCACGCGGTCTTTTTTCTCTTTCATTTCTACTTCTGATGCGGCACCGACATAGATTACGGCTACTCCGCCTGCCAATTTGGCTAATCGTTCTTGTAATTTTTCTTTGTCGTAGTCGGAGCTTGTGTTTTCGATATGCGTTTTGATTTCTTTTACACGTGCTTGTATCAATTCTTTATCTCCGGATCCGTTAACAATTGTTGTGTTTTCTTTGTCAATGGCTACTTTTTCGGCGGTTCCGAGCATTTCAATGGTTGCGCTTTCGAGTTTGTAGCCTTTTTCTTCGGAAATAACGGTTCCGCCTGTCAAAATGGCAATGTCTTCCAACATTGCTTTTCGGCGGTCTCCGAATCCGGGAGCTTTTACGGCTGCTATTTTCAGAGTGCCGCGCAGTTTATTGACCACCAAAGTTGCCAATGCTTCTCCGTCCACATCTTCGGCAATGATTAACAAGGGACGACCGGATTGTGCGGCAGGCTCCAAGACGGGCATCAAGTCTTTCATTGTAGAGATTTTCTTGTCATACAACAAGATGTAGGGATTTTCAAGAATGCTTTCCATTTTGTCGCTGTCGGTTACAAAATACGGAGAAATATATCCTCTGTCAAATTGCATTCCTTCTACGACTTCAACGGTGGTTTCAATACCTTTGGCTTCTTCAACGGTGATTACGCCGTCTTTTTTGACAATTTTCATTGCATCGGCGATATGTTTTCCGATTTCTTCGTCATTATTGGCAGAAATACGAGCAACTTGTTCAATTTTGTCGCTGTCTTCTTTTACGGCTTCGGATTGTTTTTCCAAATTTTTGAGGATTGCTTTTACGGCTTTGTCAATACCTCGTTTCAAATCCATGGGGTTGGCTCCGGAGGTAACGTTTTTTAGACCGACATTGATGATGGCTTGTGCCAAGACCGTGGCGGTGGTTGTTCCGTCTCCGGCGTCATCTCCGGTTTTAGAGGCAACCTCTTTGACCATTTGTGCTCCTACGTTTTCAAAAGGGTCTGCTAAGTCGATTTCTTTGGCGACACTTACCCCGTCTTTAGTTATTTGGGGGGCTCCGTAGGATTTTTCGATTACCACATTGCGACCTTTGGGGCCCAAGGTGACTTTTACTGCATCGGCAAGTTTATCAACTCCCGATTTGAGAGCTTCTCTTGCCTCAATGTTAAATAAAATTTCTTTTGCCATTTCTTTATTACATTTTAAAATTGTTTGTAATTTACCTTTTTACTTTGCATCCTTAGCATAATTTGTGCCAAAAACAAACTTTGCTTTTTTCCGGCAAAAATGTCGGTTTTAGGATTGGAATACAAATTTTATCTCGCTCTCTTATTTTGTAAAATATTTGAAATCAGGATGTTGTAGTACAATTTAAGTGAAATAAAAAGCTGCCATCTCGTCAGTGTGGATTGTTTTTATTTTTATAGAAATTTTATAAAAAATGAGATTTTGTTTCCTTTTTATTATATTTGCATTTGTAATTTTTAATTAATACAAATAAAATATGAACAGAATAGGAGAGTCCGAATTAATTTTAAATCCGGATGGAACGATATTTCACTTGCATCTGAAGAGAGAACATGTAGCGGATGATGTTATTTTAGTCGGAGACCCGGGACGTGTTTCTATGGTAGCTTCTTTCTTTTCAAAGATAGAGCATGAAGTACAAAACCGTGAATTTAAGACAGTTACGGGAATATACAAGGGGAAACGGGTTAGCGTTGTTTCCACCGGAATCGGTACCGACAACATTGATATTGTCGTCAATGAATTGGATGCTTTGGTAAATATCGATTTGAAAAACAGAGTTGAAAATAATTCTCATAAGTCATTGAATCTTATACGGATAGGAACATCAGGTTCCTTGCAGGAGGACATTCCTGTGGATACTCCGGTGGTTTCCGAAACCTCAATCGGATTCGACGGATTGTTGAATTTTTATGCCGGACGTCACGCATTGGGTAATGCGGATATTGAAAAAGCATTTATTCAACATACGGATTGGAATGATTTACTGCCTAAACCTTATTTTGCCGATGCTTCGTCATGTTTGGTCGAAAAAATCGGTCGAGATATGCCTAAGGGAATTACAATTTCCGCCCCGGGATTTTATGGTCCGCAAGGGCGAAAATTGCGCTTGGAACTTGCCGACCCGAATTTGAATGAAAAAATATCTTCATTTCGCTACGAAAATCGAAGAATTACGAATTATGAAATGGAAAGTTCTGCTATTGCCGGTCTTTCTAAATTGTTGGGACACAACGCATTGACTATATGTTGCATCATCGCCAACAGAAAACGGATGGAGTACAGCAAGGATTACAAAATTCCGGTGAAGGCATTAGTTGAGACTGTTCTGGACAGATTGGCAGAGTAGAAATATAGTACGAGAGCCTCTTAGGTTTTTAAACACATGAAGTATGTTGATAAGCAGAGATACGAAAATGGTAGATTTAATTTTGGACAATTATCACTTGATTCCGATTATATCTCGTTTTGGGATAAAATTGGGCTTCGGGGGAAAAACAGTGTCTGAAATATGTCTGCAAAACGATATAGATACCGATTTTTTTATTGGAATTATAAACACGTTCAATCATCCGGAAAACTTGCAAACCGACAAGTTGCAAAAGATCTCTTTGAGACAAACTGTGGATTATTTGAGACGCTCTCACACTTATTTCAATAATGTAAAACTGCCTTATATTGAGGAACTTATAGGACAACTGCAATGGAAGGACAAGCAGTTGCATCAAAAAAATAAAAAGTTGCTTTTAGGTTTTTTTGAACAATATCGCAAGGAAGTATGCGAACATACCGGGAACGAAGAAAAAAAAGTATTTCCCTTTATGTTACTTCTGGAAGATTGCTGCAATAATGAGGCAACACTTCAACAATACAGCCAAAAAGTACAAGATAACTCGCTCTCGGACTATCGAGAACATCACGAGACATTAAATGCAGCTCTTTTAGACCTTAAAACGATAATAATCAAGTACTTACCACCGGCAGATAATCCTGAAATTTCCGAACAAATTTTGCTTGAAATATTCCGACTGGAAAAAGATATGGATGATCATACACGCATTGAAGATCATGTATTGGTTCCGATAGCTTGGCAGATGGAGCAGAAATTAAGAAAAAAAATGAAACACGGAAATGCCTAAAACAAAATTTCTAATCATAGAAAATTCATGTCTCATCAGCAGCGGATTGACCAAAATTATCAATCAGATGCCGGGGGCAATTGCGCGTGAATTGAATGATATTCACCTGCTGGAAAGGCAGTTGAAGAAGTTTCTGCCGGAAGTGCTCGTGATCAACACGCAACTCCTCAAGCATGCGGAGGTTAAGCGATGCATAAAGACCGAATTGCTCAGGGAGGTGCACGTCGTTTACCTCTGTGAAAGCAAAAAAAATGAAACCGTTCGGGATAAAAATATCTGCTCTTTATACCTTGGAGATTCTGAGAATAAGATCAAACAATGCTTTTCGGAAATCATGCAAAAGACCTCTAAAGTGATTGATAATAAGGAAGATAACGATGAACTTTCGCAACGAGAAACAGAAGTTTTAAAATTGGTTGCCATGGGAAAAACCAATAAAGAAATTGCCCATGAACTTTTCATCAGTGTTCATACGGTTATCACGCATCGCAAGCATATTACAAAGAAATTGGACATCAAAACCGTACCGGGAATGACGGTTTATGCCATTTTGAACAACCTTATAGATATGAACGAAGTGCTAAATTGAAAAGATGAAGATTGCCATTTTCGGAAAAAAATATGACAAAGCATTTCAACCTTTCTTGCTTGATTTTTTGACCTCTTTGCAAGAATCTTCGCATGAAATGGTCATCTATGAGCCTTATTATAAGTTTATTAAGAATTTTTCTTCTTATTCCTTAGACGAAGAGAATGTGTTTTCAGCTCCTTTCTCGAAAGATGACAATATTGATTTAATGTGTAGTATCGGCGGTGACGGGACCTTCCTTGAAGGAGTCTCTTTTGTGCATCGCTTGCCTATACCCATGGTTGGAATCAACAGCGGACGGTTGGGATTTTTGGCCAATATCTCCAAAGAAAATATTGCTGAAGCGTGGCAAATGATTGAACAGCGACAATATGTCATCGAAAAAAGAACTTTGATAGAATTGGACACCGATGAAAAAATATTTCCCGAATTTAACTTTGCCCTCAATGAACTGACTGTGCAAAAAAGGGATTCGAGCGCAATGATAATGATTAAGGTTTTCTTTGACGATGATTATGTAAACACCTATTGGTCAGATGGTTTAATACTCTCAACCCCGACCGGTTCTACGGCATATTCTTTGAGTTTAGGAGGACCTATTGTGATGCCGGGATCGCAAAACTTTATCTTGACCCCGGTGGCTCCGCACAATCTTACCGTGCGACCCATAGTTATACCGGACGATAAAGAAATACGCATCGAAGTTTCTGCACGAGCCGAAAGTTTCTTGGTCTCTTTGGATAGTCAATATACAGCTGCCCGAGTGGGAACCACCTTGCGCATTCGCTCGGCAGATTTTCAAATAAAAACAATCCGTTTGACCGGAAACTCCTATTTTCAAACGATCCGAGAAAAATTAATGTGGGGGATGGACAAACGAAATTAGTAAAAAAGATATATACTCAAACTATTTAATAATGTAAAATGAAAAAAATGAGATTACGACAAAATTGTATATTAGCGCTGGCAACAGCCGTGTTTTTACTGTCAGGAAATATAAGTGTCGCCAAATCGGGCACGCTTTCCGGAAAAGTATTAAACAACAAAAAATACAAAGAGATTTATTTGAAAGATTTGGATGAAAAAACATTAGAAACGGCCAAAATCAATGCAAGCGGAACATTTACTTTCAAAAAGAAATTCAACCAAACGGACTTCTATATAATCACTTTGGGCGAGGAAATCAATTATCTTTTTATCCCCACTCCCGGCGAAAAAGCTCAATTTACCGTTGATACCAAAAACATGAAGGAAGCTGTTTTTTCTAACTCTCGTGAATCGGAGCGATTTTATACCTATCAGAGGAAATTACTCGCTATGAGGCAAAACCCGAATACCGCCAAAGAATTAGTAAAATCAATGATTGATGAAGATCCCCATTCTCCCGCCGGATTATTTTTTGTCAAATTTCTGGACAAAAAGAAAGAGTTGAAGTATTATCAAAAATTAGCTGAAGGGCTGAAAAAATACAACTACATTTCCACAGTACAAAGCTTCATAACAACTGTAGAAGGGTATGCCCAATTGCAAGTAGGGAAAGTGGCTCCGGAAATTGCTCTTAAAAGTCCCGAAGGCAAAGTAATCAAACTTTCTTCTTTGCGAGGAAAATATGTTTTGATTGATTTTTGGGCTTCTTGGTGTGGTCCGTGCCGCATGGAAAATCCCCACAATTTGGAATTATACAAAGAATATCATGACAAAGGTTTTGAAATATACGCCGTATCCTTGGACAAAAACAAAGCCGCATGGCAAAAAGCCATTAAAGAAGACGGCCTGAGTTGGATTCATGTCAGCGATTTGAAATCTTGGAACTCGGCAGCCGGAAGGATATACGGAGTCTCAAGTATCCCATATACCGTATTGCTTGACAAAGAAGGCAAAATCGTTGCCTTTAACTTACGAGGCAGCAAACTAAAAAGAACATTGAAAAAAATATTCGATGAATAATTCACAAACTTCTGATTTAAAGGAGAATCCGACACTCAAAGATTTGCAAAATTATATTCTGCAAACGGGAAAAGAGCGAGGTTGGGATCAAAATAATCACTTGGAAATATTCTTGTTACTCTCTGAAGAAATTGGAGAGTTGGCAAGAGCCGTGAGGGATTACACCGGCTTATATGCTCAGGAAAATATCCCCAAAGATAGGGCAAGTTGCAAAGCCGCAATGGAAGAGGAATTTGCCGATGTTTTGAACTATATTTTGGATTTGGCCAATTTTTTTGAAGTAGATCTTGAACAAGCATTTCGGAAAAAAGATGCCATCAATGCTCAACGCATTTGGAGTTCTCGGAACTCTCAAAAAAATATATCGAAGTAAATTCACCTGTCCTATGTCCGAAAAGAAATTTATTGTTCTTTTGCTGTTTTCTTTTTCCTTACACTTAAATATCTTGGCACAAGGAATTTACGGAAACATACTTTGTCCGGAAGTTTGCCTGCCGGGAAGATCAATTGCAGTAACCCTTGAAATCACCAAGCCCTACGATTTACAATCCTATGCTACCTTCAAGCAAGAACTGCCTCCCGGATTTTCCGCTCACGCTTCCAACACCACTGATGCGACTTTTGTGCAGGAAGGTAATTTGTTGAAAATCAGTTGGATAAAACTTCCTCAGGGAGAGAGAGTATCCTTTACTTATACTTTGAAAGCCCCTGCCAACCCCGGTAAATATTTCCGAATAGGAGGGACTATTGTTTACACATCGGGGAGTAATCGGGGCGTTTTTACTTTGAAGAAAAAGAGAATCAGCACCTTTAAACCCACAGCTCAAAGCAACAATGAGACAACCAATTACTTGTTAAGCATCCCGGCAGTTTCTCCCAAGAAAGTCAATTGTAAACGCAGCATCAGATTCAATGCTGCTCGGAAAATGTATGAATGCAAACTCCATTTGACAAAAAAAGAAATTACCCGTTACCATCTTTGTGAAAAAATTCCTGCCGGATTTTCTCTCTTGATTATGGATTCCGGAGGAGCAGAAATTATTGAAGATAAGAGACTTGTGCAGTTTCTTTGGTCGGAATACAAATTGCAAAAAACGGCAACTGTCAGATATCGCTTGATTCCGCAAAAAACATCTTTTGCCCGACCCGTTATTTACGGCAAGTTGTCCTTGCTCAAAAATAATCAAATCGTAAACCTTAATGTTGTCGGTAATTAAAAATGTTCTAATTCGACAATAAAAAGTTTATCGGGTAAACATGAAGTTTTACAGATTGCACATTGACCGTAAAGAAAGTAAGGTACGTTAGGTGAAAAGTATAATGAAAAAATTTTTAGTATTATTCATTTTTATTTTCACAAGTTGTGGTGTAATATTAATAAATGAAAATAATTATCGCAGTTTGACGGTTTCAGAAAAAAGAAAAATTAAACCCTATAAAGATTTTCTTTTATATAGCAACTCTGCCACTGAACAAAATAATTATTTATATGAAATAAATACGAATAATATTAAAACACATTTAAAGAAACAAAAATATACATGGATACATTTGTGGAGACCGTTTTGCTCGGCAGATTATTGTCAAAATATTGATTATTTCTCCGTTTTGGAAGACAAATTTAAGAATAAAGGACTGAGATTATTACTAATTTCTGAGACTTATGATATTGGAGCTATAACAACCATTCTGGAAGAAAATAAATTTAAGAAACAAGTTTATATCTTGCAGGATGCGTATTACGGTCATAAAATAATGAAAAACAGAAAACAATTTATTCAGGAAATTAATAATAACAATTTGAAAATATCTAAATATGGATTTGACAACTATTTTTTCAAAGATACGCTTTTAATTTATTCTGCTAATGTAATTAACAAACAAATAATTGATAGTTTAATTACTGTTTCGGAATAGACTAAAAAACTATGACAAAAAATATAGAGCATTTCCGTTAAGCGGAACAAAAAGATATAGTAGCTTGCCCAAATACTCTTTTGCCTATTTTCATTCTCTATACAAAGAAAAATGGTTTTTTATGCTTATTTTTTGTACTTTTTTTTTAAAAAAGTACAAAAATGACAAATATCATTGTTTTTTATTTACACCTATGATAGATTTGAGGCATGCCGGTTAGGGACTGTCTCAAACCTCAAGAATTTGTTGTTTATACACACGGTACAGCAAGTTTTTAGTTTTGGGATTTCGTGTGTGTCCTGTTTATTTTATTGTTTAACTAAAACAATAGATTTTATTCAGTCATAAGTTGGACATTTTGATAGACGCATCAATGGGGCGTTATGGGCAATAGAAGGAAACTCATATCAGCAAAAGTCACTCACTTTATAGAGATTATCAAAAGAAAAACCAACTTAAATTTACTGAAGTGGTCTATTGAAGGGTCGGAATAAGCCGAAAAAAGACTAAAAACGGGACTAGGCACAATCTTTAAATCAAACTAAGATGAACAAATTAAAAAGTAAATTAATCGTAGCGGTAATAGTGATGTTGGGAATTACTGCTTTTATGGGTTGTAAAAAAAATAACTTAGAAAAAAGTGAGTTAAAAACGGATTTATTGGATTACAAGAATTTTGGAAAATACCATAATCAAATCCTTGATAAGTTTTATTCAGTAAAACGAAACAAATCAACATTGTCCTTAGATGATAAAGTAGAAATAATTGACAGTTATTTATCAAATGTTGTTGATAGCATTAAACCTGGTAGTTTTAAAAAAATAATTAATAATCAATTAGAACAGAAACAGTTTTTACAAGAAATTGCTAATACAAGTTCTGATATTTCTACAGGGTACGATGTTATTAATGTTATGGCAGAAAATAATGAAATATCTAATGCGGCATATACATATTTTAACGCCATAATTAAGGCTTATGAAGAATTTCCTTTCCAGTTTTCTAATTTATTACTAAAAATAGATGAGATAGAAGGCCAAGTTATAAACGATGATGCTATTTCAGAAAAAGAAAAAAACAATATATTGACAGTAATAACAGTTACAAAATCATCTATAGAATATTGGAGTGATAGAAAAAATTTTAAAAAAGGTAAATTAACCAAAAGTTTGCCTTGGTATGCAAAAGACGCCATTGGAGCCATGACGGGGGTTCAAACAGGATTAGTTGATTATGCAATCTTGATTGCCGGCCCATGGGGTGCTGCAGCTGCGTTGATAGGTAGCGCAGCCCTTTCTTCTTGTGTATAGTCTGTTTTAATTGAGGCTGTCCGGAAAGAAATTTTAAGTTTATGAGAATTAATATTTGACTGAATATTCAGATACCTAATACAAATAAAAAGAAAGGTGTCCGATGCTTTTGGGACAGTCTCAAATTTACGAACTTTTTAAATTTATTGTTTATGATAAAAATAAAATGTGTATTCCCGAAAGATTATTACTTGTTACGAAAAGTAAATATTAAAACAAGTAATAAGACAATAGCGTACATTGGACATAATGAAGTCGTTGATATTGATGAGGCGGGTGAGTATATCGAGTTCAAACTTGACTACCACAAAGCCAAAATTAAAGTCCCCGATTTAAAAACAGCAAAATATCTGATTTTATACTTCAATTTTAGAAATAATTTCCCCTTTTCTGTAACTGATATAATGTTTAAGAATTCTTTATGTGCGAAATTTGTTGATGTATCTGAATTCAATAGTTTTAGTGAGTCATTTTACAAACAGCGTCCCTCAGAACCAATGACATTTAACAATACATCCGTTTATACTATATTGGCAGCGCTCTTAATTTTGGGGCAATTTTTGCTTGTTCCATTCTTGAATTTTAATAACAGCAATAGCACTAATGATTTTATCTTTTTTATTGGTATTGTAAGTTTTATAGGCTTTTTATTAACGATTGTTAATAGAAATAATATTGCAAATAAGCAATATTATATAAGAATATTGGCTTTTGGAATTATGAGCATTTTATTATTAACTTACATTAAATATGACATTATATTTAAAGCAATTTCAATCATTCTGGCACTTAGTATAGTTTTAATATCAACAAATAAATTGTTGAATATTTCAAGAAAAAAATCCCGTCACAATTTGTAAATAACGGAGCGGGTTTGGTGTTTGTTCTTAAATTCTCGGCTCGCTCTGATTTTGTTAATAATTGTATTACGAAAAAAAATAATAGAATGAGGAACGCAAACGAACCGAGTATCAAAGAATTTAAGCACAAATCAGAACGAATTTTACTGAGATTATCCGGTATATTAACAATCACAGTAGTTCTTCTTTGTATCCCGGTTGTTTTATTGGGAGGAGAACTGAAAGCTTGGACATATTTAATTTTGACAGGTTTGCTGACCCCCATTTTTTGGAAATTTATTGTTCGTTTTAGATATTACAAAAATATAACTGATGCCATACAAATCAATGAAAATCAACTCCCCGAATTGTATCGATTATATAAGGAAGTTGCTTTAAAAATGGGTTTTACCGAAGAAAGTGGAAAGAATCAAATTCCGCCTCTGTATGTTGTCAACGGATACGGAATAAAAACGTTTCTTTCGTCAAAATCGGCTTTTTATGAAAATTATATTGTTTTAAAAGATGATATAGCTAACCTTATTTATGATGATGAGAATAATAATATCAATGCTTTACAATTTATCATTGCCCATCATCTGGCTTATGTAAAATGTAATCTTATGAGTTCAAGAAATGTAATGTTTTATCCAATGATGAGAGTATTGTTTTTGCATAAATTATTTTCAAAAGCCCAACAATATACCGCAGACAGAGTGGCTTGTTATTATTTCCCCGCTTGTATTGAAAACATGATTAACCTGCATATAACAGCAAATTTAGGGGAAAGGGTAAATATTCAAGAATACTTCACTAACATTGAAAAATACGAGAACAATTTATTTTTAAAATTTGCAAATCTAATAAAGGACGGGCTTGCATACAGAAGAATAAAAACATTAAGAAAGGCTCAACAGCAAGGTTGGGATATTCACGGAAAAATAATTTGAAACTAAGGTGAATATTTCTACGTTTGTTTTTCCCGTAAGAGGCGCAGAAGTTGGAAAGAAAATATTTTCTCTTTGAAGAATTTTTGCAGGAAACAATGTCTTTTTTTCGTTTTTGTATAATATTTGTTCGTATGCTTCTTTTTCTCTACATTTGCAGAAAATACTTTGATGAGACTGCTTAATCGGATAACTGTAATTGTTTTTTTGCTCCTATCTTCCTCACTTCTTTTTGCCCGGAAGAAAGCCGTGCCGATTCCTTTATCCGCAGCCAAAGAAAGCAAATGTGAAATTTTATCGGAGAATGCCGAAGGATTCTTGCTCAAACTTTCCTTCTCCCGGCTTGTGTTGCACCCCGCAGAATTATACAATCAAAAATTTTGGCAGATTGAAGCAAAGAATTTGTCAAAAACCTACGATGCCGGAAAACCCGAGATTCCCGTATTTTCGCGAGTAATTGAAATTCCTTGCGAGGCAGAAGTTGAGGTGGCTGCAATTGCTTATGACGAAGAACTTGTCGAGTTAAACAGGATTTTTCCCGTGCAAAAGATTGTGCCGGCACAAAATTCCGTTTCCAAAGAAAATGCAAGTCGCCCGATTCCACCCGATCGTCAGGCCTACCATATCGAGGCATTCAACAATTCTGCGATAGCTTCTTTTACACCTCTTGGGCAAATGCGCAGTGCCTCTTTGGGGCGATTGGAAATTTGCCCGATCGTTTACCATCCCGAAAAGAATCTTTTAAAGATATATAATAACCTTATAATCAGGGTTAAGTATAAAGATTCCAATAGGAACAAAACTCGAAATTTGAAAAGGAAATATGCTTCGCCTTATTTCTCGGAGATATATCCCAAAATCGGTTATAAAAATACCTTCAAGTCGAAAAGCTTGATTACACAAAGTCCTGTGCATATGGTTATTGTGTCGGATCGGATGTTTGAAGAGCAATTACGTCCCTTTATGGCTTGGAAAATAAAAAAAGGATTTCAAATTACAACTCTTTATACGGATTCTGTCGGGACGAACAAGGATTCTATAAAGCACAGATTACAAGATATTTATGAAGGTGCAAATCCAATGACTTTTGTACTTTTTGTGGGTGATGTAGAACAAATTCCGGCTTGGAAAGGCAAAACCGGCGATCATGTTACCGATTTGTATTATTGTGAATACACCAATGACTACTATCCCGATGTTTTTTACGGAAGATTTTCTGCACAAACCCCCCAACAGCTTCAAGCTCAGATTGACAAGACTTTGCATTATGAACAATACGCCCTGTCTGAACCTTCCTATCTTTCTGAAAATCTGATTGTTGCAGGAGACGACCCGGATTTTGAAGAAACTCATTTGAACGGCACCGTGCGTTATGCCACCAAGTATTATCTCAACCCAAAGCATGCGATCCGAACACATGCCTTTTACCAAACACCCCAAATTAACAACAGAGCAACCGAAGATTCCATAATCAAATATATGAATGCCGGGATTGGTTTCGTTAATTATACCGCACATTGCAGCCCTTCCGGATGGACATTGCCTGAAATTGACAAGGCGGATATTACGAATTTACAAAAAAACGGAAAATATGGACTTTGGATCGGCAATTGCTGTCGTTCTTTGCGATTCAGCGAAGCGGAATCTTTCGGAGAACTTGCCCTGCGTAAAGAAAACGGCGGAGCTGTCGGATACATCGGAGCCTCTAATTATACCTATTGGGATGAAGATTATTGGTGGGCAGTCGGATACGGGACTCCTGTAAATGACCCCGATTATTCCAAATTTGAAGCCGGAGCTTATGACGGATTGTTTCATACGCAAACCCATGAAGCGGACAACCCGAATCGTTGGTACACGACACAAGGACAAATCTCCTTTGCAGGAAATGCAGCCGTAGAAAATTCCACTTCTCCCAACAAGCAATATTATTGGGAAATTTATCATTTGATGGGCGACCCTTCCGTACAAAACTATCTCAGGGAACCTCTCCCCATGCCTGTGTATTGTACTCCGGAAGCGATTCGAGTCGGGATGAATTATATTACAATTCACTCAGCACCATATACTTATGCAGCTTTGTCTCAAAACGGAAAACTCATTGCTGCGGCACTTTCTGATGCCTCGGGCAAAGTCACTTTGCACTTTCATAAAGATTCCGTACAGCTCGGAAAGGCAGACTTGGTGGTTACCGGACAAAATCGAAAACCCCATATTGGAAAAATTGACATTATTGCCGCAAATACTCCTTACACGATTTTGCATCAAATCTCTGCGGATCAACCCGTAGAGTACGGCAAAGAAATAAACCTCTCCATACAATTGAAGAATGTAGCCGAAGGGGTGCTGCATGCTTGTAACATAAAAGCGGCATTAAAGACTGACAGCAAGTATGTTACATTGATTGATTCGGTTGAAAACTATGACACAATTCGTGCGCAAGAAATTACTCCGGAAAGAAAATCTTTTCAAATCAAAGTCGCTTCCGATGTCCCTGACAAAACATCATTGAAATTTCAAATTCTTATCTCCGAAAAAGATTTTGCCGGGAATCAATATTTACGAACTGCACTATTCTCTTTGGAAGCCCAAGCACCGGATTTACATGTAGGTGATTTAATCATAAAACAGGATGATAACAATAACGGCGTTGCAGATCCCGGAGAACACGTAAAAATCGCAGTTCCTCTTGTCAATCAAGGGCATGCCGGTGCGCAAGTTTTTGCCTCGTTGCTTGAGCAATCTTCTCCAAAATATTTGACAATTTTGCCGCTGCAAAACTTCCCGGTTGACCTCAATGCTTCGGGCTCCGTTTATCCTGAGTTCGAATGCTTTATTGACAGCCAAGCTCCGCTTTACCAACTCATTCAATTGCGCTTGACTGCAAATGCTCAACAAACAAACCTCAAAACTCTTCGCGATTACAATTTGCTTGTCGGCAAAAAACCGGAATTAAGCATGATTGATACCCTGATTAAAACATGCAAACTGCATTTTTTTGATTCCGGGGGTAAAACAAATAATTACTCTAACGGCGAGATGCACACAGTCGTTTTTATGTCCCGGACTCCTTCTCATAACATACAAGCATCTATAAATCAATTAGATATAGAAGAAGACTGTGACTTCCTCGAAGTGCATGACGGAGCTTCTGCGGCAGCACCGTTGCTTGCCAAATATACAGGAGCATTATCTGATACGGTAATCATTCGGGCAGACAACCCGGAAGGGGCTTTGACTTTTGTTTTTACAAGTGACGGTGAGAATACAGCGACCGGATGGGAGATTGACATCAGCTGTTTTGATCCCGGAAAACCACCCCTTTGCCCGGAAATATACTCGCCGAAAAATAATGAATCCGTTCCCCAAAATCAAGTACACTTGACTTGGCAAGATGTCAATGCACAAGAATATGCTCTGTATCTTGGGGAAACTTTGCCGGATACTCCCTTGGTGGTTCTGCAAGAACCTTTTTATTCTCCCGAAAATTTGCAAGTCGGTACTGAGTTGAAGTGGAGAGTTGAAAGTCGAAATGCTCACGGAGTTGCGACTGCTTGTGGGCTGAACTCCTTTACTGTTTTGCCGGCAAAATATTTCATGCAATCCGGCAAGTTTGCAGTCTGCGAAGCAAATTTCTTGGATAAGGGAGGAGCGGACAATAATTATCCGAATATTCAGACAGATACGATGACCTTCTTTCCCCAAGATTCGGGAGCAGTCCTTTCCGTGCATTTTACTTACTTTGCAACGGAACCTACACACGATTATCTTGCCATATACAATGGGGAGAATACTGATGCAGAATGTCTCGGCAAGCTCTCCGGAAAATATCCGGAAGGGATTCCTCTTGATTTAAGAAATTTGAAAGCTGATAACGAAAAAGGAGCATTGACCTTCGTTTTCGTGTCGGACAGTGTTTTTACAAAATCGGGTTGGGAAGCCACCTTGTCTTGTAAAGAAAAAACTTCAACAGCTCTCGTCAAGCGAAGTCCGGATGAGGTTCGATTATTTCCCAATCCGAATCATGGAAATTTCAAATTATTATTTCCGGATCGTCTTTCAAGAAAAATATTTTTGTACAACCTCAGCGGGCAGATAATTTTTGAGACAGAAACTCAGGAGCAGTCCCTTGCAATCGGAGCAAGAGCAATTCGCACTCCGGGGCTGTATATTATAAAAATAATTACTGTCGGGCAGCCTCCGCAATACCTCAAGGTTACAATATACTGATCTGTTATTCAGTATATTATATAACTTTTACAGATTCTTTCTTCAAGAATATTTAAATTTTGAGAATGATTCTTTGAAAGTTTCAAATTCAGCATTATCTCACTTTCCCGGATGAATTTTGACGAAAATGAACGGACAAAATTTTATTTGCTCAAAGGATTCTCGCCTATGCAAAAAAAGAGGATGATTTTTTTTATGCAAAGTTTTTTTTATCTTCGCTCTTTCTATCAATCTTAAAATACATAAAATGTTCAGGAGTAAAATAACAGGAGCGGGGCATTATGTCCCCGAAAAAATAGTAACCAATGCCGACTTGGAAAAACTGATGGATACTTCCGATGAGTGGATACGAGAACGGACGGGAATCGAGGAACGGCGTTTTTTTTCGCCCGAAGAAAAAGGATCGACTGCCAAAATGGCGTTCCGTGCCTCAAAAATAGCAATGGAACGTGCCCAAATCAATGCCGATGATTTAGATGCCATTGTCTTTGCTACTTTGAGTTCTGATTTATATTTTCCGGGAAGCGGAGCTTTGTTGCAAGATATGTTGGGGATGGATACAAAGCCTGCAATTGATCTGCGCGCCCAGTGTTCCGGATTTATCTATGCACTGTCGGTGGCCGACCAGTTTATAAAGACGGGAATGTATAAAAAAATATTGGTTGTAGGATCCGAAACGCAGCATATTGCGCTGGATTTGACCACTCGAGGTCGTAATATGGGAGTTCTTTTTGGCGATGGTGCCGGAGCCGTGGTTTTGGAAACCTGCGAAGATCCGAATAAAGGTATTCTTTCCACCCATTTACACACGCAAGGGAAACATGCAGAAGTCCTTTGCATGCAAGAACCGGGTTCAAACGGGAAAGAACATATCATTTACGAAGGGATGCATGAAATGTACGAAAAGATCAGTCCTCAGATGGATGGGCAATTTGTCTTTAAGAATGCCATTCGGCGCATGCCCGAAGTGGTTATGGAAGCCTTACAAGCCAATAATTTGGGAGTGGAAGATATTGATATGCTCCTGCCGCATCAAGCCAACCTTCGAATTTCTCAAATGGTGCAACGAATGCTGAAACTACCTGACAGTAAGATATATAACAATATACAAAAATACGGAAATACAACCTCTGCTACGATACCTATTATGCTCAGCGAACTTTGGGAGCAAGGCAGAATCAAAGAAGATCAACTGTTTGCTTTGACAGCTTTTGGCAGTGGATTTACTTGGGCATCGGCGCTGATTCGATGGTAAAATAAAAAATCCAAAAATGAAAGGGAGACCGCATGGTTCTCCCTTTCTAACATAACAATCATGAAAAACTAAAAACAAAGTACAATTAATCCAAAGAAAAATACCTTCGGATTAAATCTTTTAATGATTTTTTGTTGTGTGCTCCTTTTACTTCCACCTTTTTCCCGGAAGGATCTACAAAGATGAGTGTAGGAATTGTGCGAATAGAAAAAAGGCGCGTCAATGCCGGATTTTTATCGGTATTGATTTTATATACTTGCAGTTGTCTGCCATAATCCGCCTGGATACTTTCCAAATGCGGCATCAAAGCCCTGCAAGGGGCACACCAATCGGCATAAAAGTCAATAATTGCAGGCTTATTCCCTTTGTATTTCCAGGCTTTTTCTGCTTCAAAATCCCAAATAAGGGATTTGAACTCGCTTTCACCAATCGACATAACTGATTGAGCAAGAGTAGCTTGCAAGGAAAACCAAGTCAGAATAACTAATATCAATATTTTTTTCATACTACTTTTTTTTATTATAGACATGCAAATATCGTGCAAAAATTACTTTTTCACCCCTAAAATCTCATCAATGGCTTGTATCAAAGAGTCTTTGGGTAAGGCACCGGCAGACATTTGTGGTTGTCCATCCTTCGGGACAAACAACAGAGAGGGGATGCTTTGGATGCTGAACATGGCCGACAAATTTTGTTCGGCTTCGGTATCAACCTTGTAAATTTGTATTTTTCCTTGATATTCTTCCTGCAATTCTTCTAAAATTGGGGCTATTCTTTGGCAAGGTCCGCACCAATCGGCATAAAAATCAATAATACAAGGAACAGTTCCCTCATATTTCCACTCTTTATTCTTTTCGTAATCAAATACTTGAGTCTTAAAAGTAGACTCGTTTAAAAATTCTATTTTTCCCATTTTTTTAATTTATTTATGTAAATATATATATAATTTCATGGATTTCTATCAAATAATGTGCCAATAAAAATCCGGATACAAATGACGAAAAAAATAATGACAATATTGCATTTTTTTGAAAAAAAACTACCTTTGTTGTCTTGTTCTTTACAATAAAATGTTGAAATATGCCTGTTTACAAACGACACCTGATTACTTCTGCCTTGCCCTATGCCAACGGACCCGTACATATCGGGCACTTGGCGGGTGTGTATATTCCTTCGGATATTTATGCAAGATATTTGCGACTTATCGGCAAAGATGTATTATGGGTTTGCGGCTCGGATGAACACGGAGTGCCTATCACCTTGCGTGCAAAGAAAGAAGGCATCAGCCCCCAAGATGTTGTGGACAGGTATCATAACTTGATCAAACGTTCTTTTGAAGAATTTGGTATTTCGGTCGATATTTATTCGCGTACGGGTTCTGAAATACATGCCAAAACCGCTTCCGATTTCTTCAAGAAATTATATGAAAAGAATGTATTCATAGAAAAGACCACTCAACAATATTTTGATGAAACCGAACAACAATTTTTGGCAGATCGCTACATAAAGGGAACTTGCCCCAAGTGTGGAAATGATGAGGCTTACGGGGATCAATGCGAAAAGTGTGGAAGCGCAATGAGTCCGGAGGAATTGTTGAATCCGAAATCTACGATCAGTGGCGGAGATTTGCAATTGAAAGAAACCAAGCATTGGTTTTTACCTTTGGATAAGTATGAGTCTTTTTTAAGAAAGTGGATTTTGGAGGAACACAAAGAGTGGAAAGTCAATGTTTCCGGACAATGTAAGTCGTGGTTGGATGCCGGCTTAAAACCGCGCGCCGTTACCCGTGATTTGAATTGGGGGATTCCGGTTCCATTGGACAATGCCGAAGGTAAAGTTTTGTACGTTTGGTTTGATGCTCCGATAGGATATATCTCTGCTACAAAGGAACTTACAGAGGATTGGGAGTTGTACTGGAAAGATAAAGAAACACAATTGGTGCATTTTATCGGGAAAGACAATATTGTATTTCACTGCATTATATTCCCCGCAATGTTACATGCTGAAGGCTCTTATATTTTGCCGGAAAATGTACCTGCGAATGCTTTTCTGAATTTGGAAAACAACAAAATTTCCACTTCAAAAAATTGGGCGGTTTGGCTGCATGAATATTTGGAGGATTTTAAGGGAAAACAAGATGTTTTGCGCTATGTGCTCACGGCAATTGCTCCCGAAACCCGCGACAGCGATTTTACATGGAAAGATTTTCAGGAGAGGAACAACAGTGAATTGGTTAATATTTTCGGCAATTTCTTTCATCGTACCGTTGTGCTGACTCACAAGTATTACAAAGGTGTTGTTCCTGAAGTCAGTGAGAGGAATCCGGAAATTTTTGAGGAGATCATACGGCTGAAAAACTTGGTGAGCAAGAATATCGAAACATATAAATTTCGAGAAGCTCAAAAAGAAATGATGAATTTGGCACGCTTGGGGAATAAATATTTGGCAGACAACGAACCTTGGAAAAAGATAAAAACAGAACCGCAGACGGTGGCAAATATTTTATTTCATGCCTTACAAATTGCCGGAAATTTGATGATGCTCGCTGAACCGTTCCTTCCGTTTACTTCAAAAAAAATGCGACATATTTTGGATACAAGCAATTTGTCGTTTACAGACATCGGCAATGCTTGTTTACCTTCCGGACATACCATCCGCCCGGCGGAAATGCTTTTTGAAAAAATAGAGGATGAGGCAATCGCTCAACAAATTGAAAAATTAAAAATGACGAAAAGAAGCAATTCCTCTGAAAATCCGGAATATCCAAAGATAAAACCGGAAATCCAATTTGATGATTTTATGAAGCCGGATATTCGCACGGCAACTATTTTGGAAGCGGAAAAAGTCCCGAAAACAGATAAATTGTTGAAAATAAAATTAGACACCGGCATAGACCGGCGAATTGTAGTCTCCGGCATTGCAAAATTTTATGCTCCGGAGGAGATTATTGGCAAACAAGTATTGGTCTTGGTAAATTTGGCTCCGCGAAAATTGCGAGGAATCGAATCACAAGGAATGATATTGATGGCAGAAGATGCCGGCGGGAAACTTTGCTTTGTTTCTCCCGAAGAGCAATTCCAAAATGGGGCAGTAATCGGATAAAAGATTACTTATAACTACCTCGTTTTAAGTTACTTATTTCCCTTTCTGTGAGGAATCTCCATCGCCCTCGTTTCAGGTTCTTTTTGGTTAATCCGGCGAAATATACGCGATCTAAGCGCAATACTTTATACCCTAATTGCTCGAAAGCGCGGCGAATAATTCGGTTGCGACCGGAATGAATCTCGACCCCGAGTATTTTTTTATTTTCCGGATCCGGGAATGCCAATTCGTCAAATGTCATCAGCCCGTCTTCCAACTCAATACCTCGCAAAAGATGCTCCAAGTCCTTTTTCTTAAAGTCGGTGTCCAAATCAACCCGATATATTTTTTTCTTATTGTAACTTGGATGGGTCAATTTTTTCGTCAAATCTCCGTCATTGGTCAGCAATAAAACTCCGGTAGAATTTTTGTCCAATCTGCCGACAGGATAAATGCGTTCTTCGATACGCCCTTTAAAAAAGTCCAGCACTGTTTTCCGATTTTTCTCGTCCGAGACCGTAGTGATGTATCCCTTGGGTTTGTTGAGCAAAACATATACAAGACGTTCCGGTTTGATTTTTTTGTTTCGTACCGTTACAGTATCCAATCGCTTTACCTTGGAGCCGACTTCCGTTGCCACTTTGCCGTTAACTTTTACTAATCCATTGATTATCAACTTGTCAGCTTCTCTTCTTGAACAGATGCCGGCATTGGCGATATACTTGTTGAGGCGAATAAGTTCCGGATCTTTTATTTTGTTGTCTCTTTTCGGCTGTTTTGACATCTCTCGTTTTTCTTAAAAATTTGTGCAAACGTACACATTATTTTGCAAAGATTTATCCTCTCGACTTAATATATGTTTTGAAAACAATAACAATGTCCCAAAGAAGTTGAATTTTGCAGTATTTTATTGCCGATTTTTTAGAGATAAATCGAATGTCTTTTGTTCAAAAAAACAAGCCTTTTTTTTCGCATCATTATTTTGAATAATTCTTTGTTATATTGATAAATATTATTTACTTGCACCGCTGAAAAACTTATTATTATATTTATAAAACCCAGTATATCAAAATATTAGAGAAATGAAATTGATTCAAATAAAAGAAGTTTTGCAAACCAAAAAGTTTTGGTACGAGTTGCTGTTAATGACCTTGGGGATGCTCATAGGAGCCATCGGAGTTCATTTTTTTCTTGTACCCAGTAAGTTGATTATCGGCTCCATTTCCGGATTGTCGATTGTGATTTTTAATCTTACGCATGTGCCCGTGTCCGTAGTTGCCTTTATCATTAATGGAGGGCTGTTGATTTTAGCTTACCTTTTGATAGGGAAAGAGTTCGGACTTAAAACGGTTTATACGGCATTGATCCTATCGCCTTGGCTCTTTTTGCTGGAAAAACTATATCCGATCAGCGAGAGTGTAATGAAAGACCCTTGGTTTGATTTGCTTTGCTTTGTTGTGATTATCAGTTTTGTACAAGCTGTTTTGTTCAAAATCAATGCTTCAACCGGAGGCTTGGATATTTTGGCAAAGATTATCAATAAATATTTTCATGTGAATATCGGAGTTTCCGTAACCTTTGCGGGGGCTGCCATATGCTGCACGGCTTTTGCCATTAACGATTTTAGATTGGTAATCATCGGCTTAATCGGAACATGGATCAACGGATTGGTTTTAAACCACTTCACCGCCGGATTGAATACCAAGAAAAAAGTTTGTATCATATCCAAAGAGGGAGACCGAATAAAGAATTTCATCATAAATGAAATCAATCGAGGTGCCTCCTTGTATGAAGTGAAAGGCGGATATTCTTCCGAAAATTTTGTAGAGGTCGTAACCATTCTTGCGCAAGACGAATTTGCAACCCTAATGAGATTCATTGACTCTAACGGAATAAAAACATTTATGACCGCCGGAAATGTAAGTGAAGTTTACGGATTTTGGAATAAGCGCAAAAAGATAAAACCAACATCAATGCCGGTATAAGTCGGAATGGTATATAATGATCTGCAGATTATATGATTTTGTGAGAAGAAATTGCCTCCCGGAAATTCCCTAAATCAGATCGGGGTTTTGGAGTTTTTTTTCCTCAATACCGTAAATTTATCAAAAAATAACAGCTTTATTTCTTTCTGTGTTATGCAATTTTGTATGGCCGGTGAAAATCTTTCCGTAAAATTTTCTTCGGCAATGTGCTTTATTTGCAGAAATCGAAGGGAATTGAATTAATTTTTAATAAAGTGCAGACAAATTGACAGTATTTTCTGTAAAAGAAGAGATAATATGTCTGTATTTTCCTCCGGCTTCAAACTTGATAGGGATTTTAGAAAAAAATCAAAAATCCTGAAAACTATGAACCTAAATAATTTCACAATTCAATCCCGGGAAGTAATTCAAAAAGCTTTTCGTATAGCAGAAAGTGCTCAAAATCAGTCGGTTGAGACGATTCATCTTCTGCAATCCATGATGCAGGAAGCCGAGAGTGTTTTTCAATTTATCTGCAATAAATTAGCTGTTAATATCAAAAATTTGCAAGCCGCAGCAAACAGTTTGCATGCCGCTTGCCCGAAGGTTTCCGGAGCCGGAGAATCCTATTTTTCCTCCACGGCGATGTCTGTATTGCAAAAGGCGCTTCAGTATGCGGAGAAAAACGGCGACCAATATGTTTCTGTGGAAACTCTGCTTTTAGCCCTGCTCTCCGGCGGAGATGATACAGCACAATTGCTCAAAGATGCCGGGATTACCGAGAAAAATTTAAAACAAGCCGTTGCAGAATTACGTAAAGGTCAAAAAAATAACAGTGAAAATGCTGAAGACTCATTTGATGCGCTTAACAGGTTTGCTTTGAATTTGAACCAAATGGCTCGCAAAGGAAAGCTTGATCCCGTTATTGGAAGAGATGAGGAAATTCGTCGTGTATTGCAGATTTTGTCCCGCCGCACAAAAAATAACCCGATACTCATCGGAGAGCCGGGGGTCGGAAAAACAGCGATTGCCGAAGGAATTGCGCATAGAATTATCAACGGAGACGTACCCGAAAATTTGAAATCCAAAGAAATTTACTCTTTGGACATGGGAGCTTTGATTGCCGGAGCAAAATACAAAGGAGAATTTGAAGAACGTCTCAAATCGGTTGTCAAAGAAGTCATTGCTTCCAATGGAGAAATTGTTCTTTTTATTGACGAGATACACACTCTTGTCGGTGCCGGCAAAGGAGAGGGCGCGATGGATGCTGCCAATATTTTGAAACCGGCTTTGGCGCGCGGAGAACTCAAAGCGGTGGGTGCCACAACTTTAAACGAATATCAAAAATACTTTGAAAAAGATAAGGCACTTGAAAGGCGTTTTCAAAAAGTATTGATAGATGAGCCGAATGTAGAAGATGCCGTTTCCATTTTGCGAGGATTGAAAGAAAAATATGAAACTCACCACAAGGTTCGAATCAAAGACGAAGCAATTATTGCAGCTGTTCAACTTTCTCATCGCTATATTTCCGATCGTTTTTTGCCGGACAAGGCTATTGACCTTATCGACGAAGCTGCTGCAAAAATGCGTCTCGAGATGAACTCCGTGCCGGTAGAAATTGATGAAATTCGCCGAAGAATTCGTCAGCTGGAAATTGAAAGACAAGCAGTCAAACGAGAAAATAATGACGCCAAGACCCAAATTCTCAATAAAGAAATTGCCGAAAAACAGGAAGAGTTGGATAGATTGAATGCAAAATGGCAATCCGAAAAGGAAATTATTCAAGAGATTCAACAATGTAAGAAAAATATTGAAGAATATAAATTTCAAGCTGATCGAGCTGAACGAGAAGGGCTTTACGAAAAAGTGGCAGAATTGCGTTACGGAAAAATCAAAGAAGAAGAAAACCGTTTGGAAAACGGAAAACAAAAATTAAAAACCTTGCAAAGTAGCGGATTGTTAATGAAGGAAGAGGTTGATAGTGAGGATATTGCAGAAATTATTTCAAACTGGACAAATATTCCGGTAAAAAAACTGGTACAAAGTGAAAAAGAAAAATTATTGCACTTGGAAGAAGAACTGCATAGGAGAGTAATCGGGCAAGAGGAAGCAATTCAAGCCGTATCCGATGCGGTCAGGCGCAACAAAGCCGGAATGCACGATCCCAAGAAGCCCATCGGATCGTTTATTTTCATGGGCAGCACGGGTGTAGGAAAAACGGAACTGGCAAAATCCTTGGCAGAATTCCTTTTTGATGACGAACAGATGATGACTCGCATTGATATGAGCGAATATCAGGAAAAACATTCCGTATCGCGACTCATCGGAGCGCCTCCCGGTTACGTAGGTTATGAGGAAGGCGGGCAACTGACCGAAGCCGTCAGACGCAAACCCTATTCAGTCATCCTTTTGGACGAAATCGAAAAAGCCCATCCCGATGTTTTTAATATTTTGTTGCAAGTGCTTGATGACGGTATCTTGACCGACAACAAAGGTCACCGAGTCAATTTCAAAAACACCATTGTTATCATGACCTCCAATATCGGTTCGCATATCATTCAAGAGGCATTTGGAGAAATGAAAGATTCTGATTATCAAAAAGTTATAGAAGAAACAAAATCCAAAGTATTTGCTTTGTTGAAACAAAATATGCGCCCGGAGTTACTGAACCGCATTGACGAAATCATAATGTTTACACCGCTCAATAAGCAGGAAATCAGAGACATTGTGCAACTGCAATTTGCCGGTTTGCAAAAAATGCTTTCCGGGAATAACATCCAAGCAGAAATAACCGACAAAGCCCTTGATTATTTGGCAAAAAAAGGTTACGATCCCCAATTTGGAGCACGTCCGGTGAAACGTATCTTGCAGAAAGAATTACTCAACGACTTGGCAAAAGCCGTACTTGCCGACCAAATTCGTACCCAATCCCAAATCCTTATTGATGCAGAAGCCTCCGGGATCACTTTCGGTAATGTAGGCTGAAATTATCTTTGAGAAATAAACAATCCCCAAAATAAACCTTCGTGAGAAAAGATATTTGTATATTTGCTCGCAAAAATAAATTAAAGAAACAGCAGAGTTTTGCACCCCTATTGAAGAATGAAAAAAATATTGATTATACAGCAAAAAATGATAGGTGATGTGCTTACAAGTACATTTTTATTTGAAGCGATCAAAAAAAAATATCCTCACCTGCAAGTGGATTATTTGATTAATGCCCATACATATCCGGTTGTAAAAAACAATCCCTATATTGACAACATTGTGCAACTAAGCCCGGAGGATGAAAAAAATATTTTCCGACTCTTGCACTTTGCCAAAAAAAATATTCACGGGAAATATGACACCATTATAGATGTGTATTCAAAAATACAAAGCAACTTATTTACCCTTCTGTCCGGAGCAAAAACAAAAGTTGCCCATTATAAATGGTACACAACCCGGATTTATAATCATCGAGTTGCCTTTATCTCGCATGATAAAGACGGCACGATAAAAGACCGCTTGCGACTTTTGGAGGCAATCTTTCCGGAACCGTTCTCCGCAAACCCGCCTCGCATATACCTTTCTGCCGAAGAAGAACAAAAGGGACGAGAGTTTTTAACTCATAACGGAATTCATCCGAGTAAAAAACTTTACATGATAGGAGTGCTTGGAAGTTCTCCCGGGAAAACATATCCTCTTCCGTACATGGCTCAGCTCATAGACTATGTTGCTCGGCACACGGAAGGGGAATTTTTATTCAATTACATTCCTCGACAAAGGAAAGAGGTGCAACAGATTTTTCAAACTTGCAGTCCGAAAACTCGTGAAAGAATACACATAGATACCTATGCTCCCGGATTGCGCGATTTTTTATGCGTTTTGAAACACTGCAATGCTTTTATCGGAAATGAAGGCGGTGCTGTACATATGGCAAAAGCCTTGAATATTCCGACATTCAGTATATTTGCTCCCCATATAAGCAAAGCGGCATGGGAACTTTTCCCCAACGAAAAGGATCGGGCAGTGCATCCGGCAGATTATAAACCGGAACTTTTTACGAAAAAGATAAAGAAAGAGGAATTGTACCAACGCTTTACATTTGATCTTTTTGAAGAAGATTTGTTGCATTTTTTGCAAAGTACAAAATAAAAATTTGACCGATCTCCTGCCTCGATGTTGTGTACGGAGATGTTGCTTGGGGAGAGAAACAAACTTTTTTTGAAAAAACTAAAATTGCAACTGATTGATTATAATACAATTGTGATTATTTTACGCTCAATCTTCGTTTTATTTTGTTCGACAGTTGCAAAAAAAATATACCTTTGAAGCTGAATAAAAAATTGAAAACCATGACAGGAAAAGAATTAAACAAAATTTTTGAAACAAGAATCATGCGCTATCGCACAACCGGAGATATTGAACAGGACTTCATCTCCGAATATCCTTTAAACAGCATCGAGTTTTTGTGTGACAGAAAAAACCACATTGACAATGCCCAGTGGGACTTGGAGGATCTGATACGCATCCCGGATATTGACCCGAACAAAGCCTTGGATATCAAGAGAAAAATCGATGCTTCGAATCAACTTCGCACTGATGTGGTTGAGCAAATAGATGATTACTTTTTTGAAAAATACAACCATATCACTCCTCAAAAGGATGCTTTTCTTGCCACTGAAACTCCCGCCTGGGCAATTGACAAATTATCCATATTGCATCTGAAAATTTACCACATGCGTAAAGAAACCCTTCGCAGTGATGCCGATAAAGATCACCTTGAAAAATGCAACCATAAATTGAGTGTTTTATTACAGCAATGTGAAGATTTAACTTGCGCAATCGATCAACTTTTTGACAATATTCGTGAAGGAAAAATTATCATAAAAACCTACAAACAAATGAAAATGTATAATGACCCGAATATGAAGCCTTCCTTGAGAGCAAAATAAAACGGATTGAATCAAAGATGCGAAAAAAAACGAATAAGGTATTGATAATCAGACTTTCAGCGATGGGAGATGTAGCTATGGTACGACCCGTAGCGGCTGAGTTCTGCGAGAAAAATCCCGACCTTGAAATCTATCTTTTGACACGCAAAGCATTTGCCCCGTTCTTTGCAGATATTCCCGGATTACATTTGTTACATCCGGATTTTCGGCAAAAACACAAAGGATTTTACGGACTTTTTTGCTTGTTTCGAGAAATAAAAAGGACACTTTCCCCCTCTCTGATTCTTGATTTGCATGATGTGCTGCGTACAAAAATCCTGCGTTTTTTATTCCGGCTATCCGGTATTCCGTCTTACAAAATAGATAAAGGTCGAAAGGAAAAAAAACAACTGATTCAGTCTGCGGGGGAATATTCGAAACCTCTCAAACATACCACTCGCCGATATGCCGATGTATTTGCACGTGCCGGTTTTCCTCTGAAACTCGAAAAGGGAAAATATATTTTACCCACAAATATGGAAGCCGAAGAGGCTCGTTTTTTGAGTAAAACCGAAACAAACATCGGCATTGCTCCTTTTGCTCGTCATCTGTCAAAGCAAATACCGGAAGGATTGCTGCGAGAAATTATTACGGAATTGAGTAAGAGAAAATGCAAAATACTTATTTTTGGCGGAGGGCAGGAAGAACAGCAAATTGCCGATAAATTGACCGAGGAATTTGCCCGGGCAGAGTCCGTAATCGGGCAACTTGCCTTGCCCCGAGAGTTAGCACTTATTGCTCACCTGGATGCCATGATTACGGCAGATTCCGCCAATATGCACATGGCGGCTTTGGTAAATACAAAAATCATCTCAATTTGGGGAGCAACGCATCCTTTTGCCGGTTTTACACCCTTTATCTCGGATGAAAAGTTATATATTTTTCAGAATAACAACTTAAGTTATCGCCCTCTTTCAATTTATGGAAATACCTCATGCACTCCCGAACAAATACGTGAAATGTATGACTTGCCTGCAGATCAAATTGCCGATGCTTGTTTGCAAGAAGATGCGCAAGTTCTATAAATTTTCTCTTGATGAATATATACAAGAAAATTTTTCTGAAAATTTCAAACGTATTAAAAACGTATTTGGGGGATAGGGTTGAAACGGATGTTAAGAGGTATGAAGATGGGTATGAGGAATATACATTAACCATAAAAGATGCTGATATTTGGATTACTTGTGATGATTATGAGATAATAGTCGGCAATGGCTATCCTCATTTGCATATCAATGAGGATTATGGGGGCCTCAAAGAGGGGCTTGAGATATTGCTCAATATGTTTACAAAGAAGAAAAAAGTAACTGAGTTTTACAAAGGAAAATATTGTTACAAAACAGAGATTGAAATAGAAGAGGGCGAAAATAAGTATAGACCTTTCAGTAATACAACAGTTTTGCTGTATCCTTTTTGGAAAAAAACAAGAAAAAATATACATTTTCAAGAGCCATTGGTGAATCCGGAACAGGTAAAACAAGAAATTGAAGAGATCAAAGAGTTAGGCAACCGCCGGTGTATAAAGTAATCGTGCTTTTATTTTTAAACACAAATTTGAACAATTGCAATAAAATTTAATCGAGTTGTCGGGAGGCATTTGCCGCGTTTATCCTTGTTTTGTTTTCATTTGTTTGAGGGTGATGTTGTAATTTCTCAAATAAAACCTTACATTTGCAAAGGACGATATTGTGTTGAAGACTGTTTTCTTTTGAATGAGATAGCTTTAATTGTCTTATTATCAATTGTTTACAGGTATGTATGTGTTGACATAGTACAAGTTTTGAAGATTTGTTACATCTCTAAGTTTTAAAAATATTGAATATGAATTTGTTGCGAAGTTTGTTGCTATTTGTTTTTCTTTCCGCATTTTTTTTGTGGGCTTGTAAGAAGGAAAAAGCCTTGGTGATACCGGAAGATCTTGAGTTTCCGGCAGCCGTCAAGGATCATCCGATTGTGCGGCACAGTGCTTATGCACTTTCTTATAATGAGAAGCATGAACAAGCGGATTGGGTGGCGTACCATTTGACGAAAGCGCATGTTTTGGACAAATCTTACAAAAGATCCGGGGATTTCAGACCGGATGAAAAGATTGCAACGCAAAGTGCACAACTTTCTGATTATAAGCCTACTGAGAAGATTTATGCACGGGGACATTTGGCTCCGGCCGGGGATTTCAGATGGTCAAAAGAAGCGATGTCAGAGAGCTTCTTGATGAGCAATATGTCGCCGATGCGTCATCGTTTTAACGGAGGGAAGTGGCTTTATTTGGAAAAAGAAGTGAGACACTGGGCTGAAATTTACGGGGATGTGTATGTGGCAACCGGTCCTGTATTGGAGGACGGATTGGAGAGTATCGGGAATAATAAGGTGAGTGTGCCTAAAAAGTTTTTCAAAGTGATTATGGATGTGAATCACGAGAAAGCCATCGGGTTTATTATTCCGCAGGACACCAAAGTTTCGTTTAAGAACTATGCCGTACCGGTCGATGAGGTGGAGAAAATAACCGGCTTGGATTTTTTTCATGCCTTGGATAATGACCGAGAAGAAAAGATGGAATCAAGACTGAATCTTTCTCAGTGGGAGTTTGCCTATTATTAAGTTTTTTGTTTTTCCGGATTGGCAGAGGGGCTGCCGTTTTTTACAAATTTGCAATTTGTTTTAACTTACTCAAGTTCAGCAGGCGTATTTTTCGCTTATTCAGTTCTATTACTTTTTCTTTTTTGAGTTCGGAAAGCAAGCGAATTACAGACTCGGTTGCCGTACCTACGATACCGGCAAACTCTTCGCGTGTCAGTTGTATTTTAAGATTTCCGTCCTTGTCCCTTCCGAAGTTATTGTCCAGAGCAAGCAGAACTTCTGCCAATCGTTCGCGCACACTTTTTTGAGCAATATCTAAAATAAAATTGTTGGCATTGCCCAATTCTTGGCAAGAAAGTTTGATTATATCCATGGCAAAATATGAATTTTGATTCAATAATTGCAAAAAATCGGTCGAGGATACTAAACATAAGTTGGCATTGTCAATAACTTGCGTGGTTGTACATGCATAATCACCGGAAAGTACCGGACGAAACCCGAAAATATCTCCGGGTTTTGAGAATTTAATAATTTGTTCTTTTCCGTCATATCCGGTTTTGTAATGCTTTACAACTCCGGCTTGTACACAATACACCCCGCGTACTCGCGTACCTTCTTTATAAACAATCTCTCCTTTTTTGTAAACTCCGGTTTGTTTGTGCAGTTCCAAATTTTCCTGCTCACTTCTTGTCAGTTGCCTAAAAACAGGGCAAATTCTAAGAGGAGACTCTTGCTTGGTTTTATTTTTATCTTTTTCCATAGAAATGCAAAGATATATTTTTTTTGTGATATATATCATATTTTTATACTTTTGTGTTTTGAAAATATACAATTATGACACACAGCACCCAAACAACATGGACGGAAGGAATGGCTTTTCAATGGAATATTGAAGGGCATAAAGTAAACATTGATGCAAAAGAAGAATTTGGAGGCTCCGGCAAAGGAGCAACTCCTAAACCGTTTATGCTTTCAGCTTTGGGAGGTTGTACGGGGATGGATATCGTCTCTATGTTAAAGAAAATGAAGCAATTAGACAGTGTGCAAGAATTTTCCGTGGAGGTCAGCGGGGAGCTTACCGAGGAGCATCCGAAGTATTATCACAGCATGCATGTCAAGTATATCTTCAAAGTTAAAAGCGGCGAGCAACTGAATGAAGAAAAAGTTAAGAAAGCCATTCAATTGTCAGAGAGTACTTACTGTGGTGTGCGTAAGGTGTACGAAAAAGCAGGCATTGTTTTGACTTCAGAACTGATTATCCGGTAATAGTCCGGATGATTTAATTGATTTTTGAAGAAAGTTGCTTGCGTAATTTTCCAAACTCTTCTGAAGCCGGATGTTCTCCGTACAGGGTATGAAAAACTCCGGAAACGATCGGCATGGAGACCTCTTTTTCTCTACAAATTTTTGCCATGCTTTCTGTTGTGTAATATCCTTCGGGGATCATTCTCATTTCCATCAACGCATATTTTACGGAATATCCTTTCCCGATCATAAAGCCGAACATGCGGTTTCGACTGAATTTGGAATAAGCCGTTACGAGTAAATCACCCAAATAAGCCGTATCGCAAATATTTCTTTTTTTTGTGTTTACCAAGGTTTCCAACAAATGAGAAGTTTCTCGAATTGCGGAAGAAATTAGAACCGCTATAAAATTATCTCCGTAACCCAAGCCTGCGGCAATGCCTACTGCAAGAGCATAAATATTCTTCAGACTTGAAGCAAATTCGGCTCCTTCCACATCTTCGGATATAGAGAAAGAAAGATAAGGTGTTTGTAATTGTGTGGCAACTTGCCGGGCGAAATTTTTACGCTCGGAAAAAACGGATAAAAAAGTGAGGCGCTCCATTCCGATTTCTTCCGCATGTGAAGGCCCGATGAGGGTGGCATATGTTTCGAGGGAAACACCGTAATGCGATTGCATATATTGGGAAATCAACTCATTTTTATTCGGGATGATTCCTTTTATTGCGGAAACGACCTGTTTTTTTGAAATATCAACGGTTAATTTTTCCAAAACACTCTCTAAGAATGCAGAGGGGACCGCCAGCAACAATAAATCCGCTTGTGCAACAATTTTATCTATATTGTCAGACATGAAGATGCGATTGGTATCCAACTCTAATGAACTTAAATAGAGCTTGTTGCGAGAAGTTTGTCGAATATGTTCAATGTTTTTTTTGTGGCGGATATACCAAAAGATTTCAGTATCCGGCGAAGCATCACAAACGATTTTTACTAAGGCGGTTGCCCAGCTTCCGCCACCGATAATGGCGACTTTATTGTTCATATTTCCAGCGAAAGGTTTCTATCATTTTGTTAATATCTTCGCGCAAAAAGTGTAGGGCAGGAGCCAATGAGTCTCGATTCGGGCGACAATTAAAATAGAAGGCTCCCCTTACAAAGTGGGTAGTACTGTCGGTCAAGTAAAATTGAATTTGAGAGGCGACTTCGCCTTTGATGTCGTAAAGTATTCCGAATACTCGGTGCTCTTTATTTTGCCAAACAATCTCAGGAATATCTTCTGCCTTGATGATGTGTTTGAATGCTAATTTGCGCGTATCTTCGGTGTATTGAGTCAGCTGTTTCGGAGTTTCTATCTTTTTGTAGCTCAGATAAACGGTGGCATTAAATTTTGGGAATTGCCAATTTGACCAATACTTTTCGGCACCTCGGCTACTGTCTTTTTCGATGTGTGAATAGGTGGGTATCTGACAGGCGAACGGATAGGCAGCAAAATCTCGGTATTCTTTTTCAGGAAAGTCTGTGCGAATGTATCCGTGAGGTTTGGGAATTGGAGAATCCTCGCAACCAATTGATAATAAGAGAAATATAAGAAAAGAAATAAAAAAAACGGATTTATTCTTCATTGATTGTTAATTTGACTTTTTTTATTTTTCGATTGTCGGCAGCTAAGATTTCAAAAGAGTAGTTTTGAATTTGGATGATTTCTTGTTTTTTCGGAATTTCTCCTTTTTTCTCCAAAATCAAACCGGCAAGAGAGTCGGACTCTCCTCTGTTTTCTTGAAAAATATCGCCATCTGTTTTTAGGATTTTATACAAATCATTGAGCTGAATTTTCGCATCAAAAATGTAGGTCTGATCGTTGATTTTATGAAAAAGTTCTTCCTCTGAAGTGTCTTTTTCATCACTGATTTCCCCGACAATTTCTTCAATAATATCCTCTAAGGTAACAATGCCGGTAAACCCTCCGTACTCATCGATAATGATTGCCAGGTGTCTTTTTTTCTTCCGAAACTCTTCCAATAAATCGTTTATTTTCATTGTTTCAGGGACAAAAAACGGAGACCGCAGCAAGTTTTGCCAAGCAAACTCTTCTTTATCCAAGTGAGGGAGTAAGTCCTTGATTATCAATACTCCGCGTATTTCGTCAAATGTTTTTTCATATACGGGTATTCGAGAATATCCGGACTCTACGATTAAAGATTTTAACTTATTGAAATGGAAGGAAGTGTCTGCGGCGACTACATCCACGCGAGGTTTCATAATTTCCTTTGCATCAATACTTCCAAAGGTTACGATACCTTTAAGGATGCTTTTATTTTCTGTGATGTCTTCTTTGGTCAATTCCAGGGCATCGGAAAGATCCTCTACCGATATATTTTGTTTTTTCTTCAGTTTCCTGTTAAAAAAAGAAGTGCTGCGAATCAGTGCATGACTGATGGGGCTGAACAAGCGCATGGCGACCTGCAAGGGATAAACCGTAAAATTAGCGAATGCCAAAGAGGCGCGTGAGGCGTATATTTTCGGCAGAATCTCTCCGAAAAGCAATAACAAGAAGGTTATCAATACCACTTGTATCAAGAGAACCGTCCAATCCGGCATCACTTGAAAATTAAACAATAAATTCGTCAGGTGAGAGGAGAGAATGACGACTCCTATATTGATAAAGTTGTTTGTTATCAGTATGGTAGCCAGTAATTTTTCAGGCTTGCGAAGCAAATTTTGTATAGACGTACTACGATTATTGCCGGTTTCGGCTAACTTTTCTTTATCTCCGGGACTTAACGAAAAATAAGCCACCTCAGCACCCGAAGCCAAAGCCGAACACAACAAAAGTACCAATAAACCCAGCAGTTCTGCAATTGCAACCGGTGTTAAGGGTTGAAAAATATGCAATAAAAAAACTTGCCAAAAATAAGGCTCAGGATCCAAATCTAAAAGTTTAAGTTCTCAAAAAAACAATGCCACTTGCACAAACCTTGTTTATTCGGCATTTTAGAAGGGCAGATCATCAACATCTTCAAAATTATCGAGTTCTTCCGCGATATTTTCGGAGTTCTTTTCGCTCGGTTTTCCGGCTGGCGGAGGAGTTGATCCCTCAGTACTTCCGGCATTTTCCCGACTGTCGAGCATCGTCATTTCACGACAAACTATTTCCGTAAAATACTTCGTTTGTCCGTCTTGTTCGTATTGCCGGTGGGTTAATTTCCCTTCCACATAAAGCTTTGAACCCTTTTTCACGTAACGCTCCACCACGGTTGCCAAGCCACGCCATACCACGATATTGTGCCATTCAGTCTCCGTTACTCGTTCGCCGTTACGATTTTTGTAACTTTCGTTGGTTGCCAAGCGAAAACGCGCCACCGGAACATCCTCCTTCACATACTTTATTTCCGGGTCATTTCCCACGTTTCCTATCAATATTACTTTGTTTACTGCCATTCTAATTTTTCAAAAATTCATATTTCAGAAGCACAAAAATACAAACTTTTCTTCCAATAGACAAGCCCTCTCAAAAAAATATTTGAATGCAAGAGCTCCGGATAAACTCAAAATCCGTCATATTCCCTCTCTCATACCATTTTACTTCTAAAAATATAAAAAAAACTCAATAAAAACATCATTTTAGACTTACAATACATAATTTTAATACAAAAAGAAAAATAAGAAGGCTATATTTATAGAAAAAAGAATATCAGAAACAGCTAATTTTTTGTTATTTACATATAATTATTAATTTTGTACGAAATAAATCTAAAATTTAATAAGATGTCAAAAGATAATTTAATATCATTGAACTTCTCGGAGGAAGAATTATATAGAATTGAGGAAGCATTAGCCGTTATCGAGTCCGTTTTGAAGGACAAAGTCGTTAATTTAACTCCGGAAGAGAGACAATTGTACGGAAAATTAGGGAATCGTACCGAGAATTGGGTAAAAAAAGTAAAAATGTACATGGAACAAAAGCCGGAATTGATTCCTTTTTATGTCAATAAGGTCAATTTTGATAAAGATTATGCCGCGAGAGAAGTCATTGTACCTATTTTACGGCGTATTGATTCCATTTATGAGTCTCTTGATGATACTGCAAAGCTAATCAGTTCCGATGTTTATAATGCCGCATTGGCTTATTATCGAAACATTAAACTAATTTCTCAAGAAAATGTACCGGGAACTTCTAATATTTATAAAGATTTATCCCATCAATTTCCGGGAAGAGGAACACAAGTAAATGATACTCCTCCGGATGTAAATGAAGATCCCGAAAAAAAAGATAAAGAATAAAAGAAAGAAGCTCTTTCTTTCAAAATACCAAGAAAAAGACATTCTCTACACTTTCCTAAGATAAGAGAATGTCTTTTTTGTTGTTTAAGATGGGATATATATAGAGTACAAGAAGAAATAATACCTGTAAAACATCTAATTTATAGTTTGAAAGAAGAAAAAATACCTCCTGTATATATTTTTAGCCGTTCGAAACACCTTTTTGGACGTTCTGAACACCATTTTAGCTGTTCGGAACGCCTTTTTAGCTGTTCGAAACGCCTTTTTGGACGTTCGGAACACCTTTTTAGCTGTTCGGAACGCCTTTTTAGTCGTTCGGAACGGATTTTTAGCTGTTCGGAACGCCTTTTTAGTCGTTCGAAACACCTTTTTATCCGTTCGGAACGCCTTTTTATCTGTTCGAAACACCTTTTTATCCGTTCGGAACGCCTTTTTGATAATTAAAAACGGAAAAATAAGACTCTAAGACATAAAAAAGCCTGTCAATCTATAGATTAGACAGGCTTTTTACTTCCCTGAAATATAAAAAAAGTACAATCAGGTATATTTATACGATTTAAATCAGATGAAATAGATCTAAAAAGTCGTTTAATACCCCAACAAATACGCAAAAATAAGGGGCGCGACTATCGTAGCATCCGATTCGACAATAAATTTGGGCGTGTGAATATCTAATTTCCCCCAAGTAATCTTCTCATTCGGAACAGCTCCCGAATAAGAGCCGTAACTGGTTGTAGAATCCGAGATTTGACAAAAATAAGACCAGAACGGAGTACTTGTTCTCTCCAAATCTTGCGATAACATCGGGACCACACATATCGGGAAATCACCGGAAATACCTCCGCCTATCTGAAAAAATCCTATTTGACGATCTTGCGTATGTTCCGTGTACCAATCGGCAAGAAAAGACATATATTCAATCCCGTTTTTGACGGTTTCGGGCTTCAATTCTTGACGTATGCAGTAGGACGCGAAGATATTTCCCATGGTAGAATCCTCCCAACCGGGGACTACAAGGGGTAAATTCTTCTCCGCAGCGGCTAACATCCAGCTGTTCGCAGGATCAATCTCGTAATAAGGGACTAAATCTCCGGAAAGAAGGAGTTGATACATGTATTCGTGAGGAAAAAATCGTTTGCCTTCCTTTTCGGCATTCTTCCAGAGAACATGAATGTGTTTTTGTAGTCTTCGGAAAGCTTCTTCTTCGGGTATGCAGGTGTCCGTAACGCGATTCCGACCGGAGTCGAGGAGTTCTCTTTCCTGTTCGGGACTTAAGTCGCGGTAATTCGGAACACGTTTGTAGTGAGAGTGGGCAACTAAGTTCATCAAATCTTCCTCTAAGTTGGCTCCGGTGCAAGAAATGATGTGTACCTTGTCTTTGCGTATCATTTCGGCGAGAGTTTTTCCGAGTTCGGCGGTGCTCATTGCGCCTCCGAGGGTAATCATCATCTGATTTCCTTGTTTCAATTGCTCTTCATAGCCTTTGGCGGCGTCCACGAGGGCCGCTGCGTTGAAATGCTTGAAGTGTTCAAGCATAAATTGAGAAATTTTGCCTTTATTTTCCATAAAATTTATATGATAATAGTTTATAATATAGTTTTGATACTAAAAAATCCGGATGTCTAAGCCCTTTTATGGGTGCAAATTCAACAATATCGAATCCGACTATGTTTTTTTCTTGAAATACACGTCTTAAATATTGTAAACTTGTATGCCAATCACCTCCTCCGGGTTCGGGAGTTCCTGTGGAAGGCATTATGGAGGGGTCAAAAAAGTCTAAATCGATGGATAGATAGACTTTATCGGTCATTTGGTCAAGAGATTGCTCTTGCCAGTCTGTTTGTTTGTGCATTTGTTCGGCAAAAAAGCAGTTTTTCAGGTTCATGTATTGCTTTTCTTCGACATCCATGCTGCGTATGCCGATTTGTATGAGGTTGGTTTGGAGTGAGGCGCGGTACATGGCGCAAGCATGGTTAAATTCGGAGCCTAAATATTGGGGACGAAGATCGGCGTGAGCGTCTAATTGGAGAACGGTAAGGTTTTTGCCGTAGTGTTGGGCGAAAGCGTCGATAATACCGATGCTTACGGAGTGTTCTCCTCCGAAGAAGGTGAGAAATTTGTCGGTTTGCAGGAGTTTTTTTGTTTGTTGAAAGACTGCTTTATAGACAGATTCGGGATTTTTCTTCTCCAAAACAGGAGGGAGGATATGTATTCCTTTTTTATAGACTTCCGAGTCGGTTTCGATGTCGTAGAGTTCCATATTTTCTGCGGCTTCGAGGAAGTTTTGGAAGCCTTTGTCGGCTCCTTTCCCCCAGGTGCTGGTGCCGTCGTAGGGGATGGATTGAAGGAGGATGTCGGAATTGGAGTATTCGCCGTATTTTAGGGGAATTCCTCCGAAGGTGGTCGTGTTATTCATTGTATCCAAGTATTTTAAACATTTCATTTACGGATTGTTCTTCGCGATAGACGGTATCGACTATGTTTCCTTGTTCATCACGGTCGATAATGACGTGTTTGGGGGCGGGGATCAGGCAATGTTTGATGCCTCCGTATCCGCTGACGGAGTCTTGGTAGGCTCCGGTGTGGAAAAAACCGAGATAAAGGGGGTCTTTGTCTTGTTTTTTGTAGAGAGGGAGGAGTACTTCCTGGTTCAGGTCTTCAGAGTTGTAGTAATCGGAGTGATCGCAGCTGATTCCTCCGATATTGACGCGCCCGTATTCGTTTTTCCACTTGTTAATGGGGAGTAAAATGAACTTTTCTTGGATCGACCAGGCGTCCGGAATGGTATTCATGAGGCTGTTGTCGATAATATACCATATTTCGTTGTCATTTTGTTGCTTTTGTTCAAGAACTTGGAAGATAATGGCGCCGGATTCCCCGACTGTGTATTTGCCGAACTCGGTGTAGATGTCGGGTTCGGGGATGTTGTCTTCGGCGCAGGCGTTTTTGACGTTGGCGATGATCTCATTGATCATATATTCGTAGTTGTATTCAAAGCCGAGGTGGTTTTTGATGGGAAATCCTCCGCCGAGGTTGAATGAGTGGAGGTTTTGGCTTTCTTTTTTTAGCTCTACGTAGAGTTTCAGGGCTTTTTGAAATTCGCCCCAGTAGTAAGGGGTGTCTTTTATTCCGGAATCGACGAAAAAGTGAAGCATTTTTAGTTCTACTTTCTCGTTGTCTTTGATATTTTTTTTGAAAAAAGGGATGACTTCGTTGTGCGGAATGCCTAAGCGGGAGGTGTAGTAGGCGGATTGCGCCTCTTCGTTGATAGACATCCGGATGCCGAGCTTGATTTTGTGTTTGGCGGGGAATTGAAGGAGGCGATTGTACTCGTTGATGCTGTCGAGAACGATAATGGAGTTGGAAAATCCCATATTTTGGATCTCGAGGATTTTCTTTAAGTAGTTGTCGGTTTTGTAGCCGTTGTGTATGATTTGTGTTTTCTTGTTTATTTTGCCTTTTTGGTAGAGGGAGAGGATTAAGTCGATGTCAAAAGAGGAAGAGGTCTCCAAATCGACTTGGTGTTTGAGGGCTTCGTTGACTACGTGGTAGAAGTGGTTGCATTTGGTGCAGTAACAGAAGTTATATTTCCCTTTGTAGGCGTTATTCTTGATGACTCGGTTGAATAAATTGCGTGCTTTTTTGATTTGTTCGCCGATTTTGGGGAGGTATATGAAGCGAAAGGGGGTGCCGTGCTTGTTAATGAGGTGTTTTAGGGAGACTCCGTGAAAGGTCAGGTGGTTGTTTCTGAGGTCAAATCCGTCTTGGGGGAAGTAGTAGCTTTGTTCGATGAGATCGAAATAGGTATTTTTCATGTTTTTAAATTTATTAAAGGGTCTTTTTTATGTGTTCGGGGTGTTTTTTCTTCAATGAGTCCGGTTGAAAGGTCTTGGGATGTGGTTATTCTTTTTTTTGAGGGGTCAAAAATATGAAATAAACGGAATATGTGCTCTACTTTGGGAGATTTTTCTTTTCCGGAAGGGAATAGACGGATTACCGGAAGGGAAGGGGGGAGGTTTGAGCGGAGGAGATTGCGAGTCAGAATGGTTCGGGCAGGTTTTGCTTGCTTTGTTGTGTAATGTATTGGAGTATTTGCTCCTCGTCTTCGGGGTGAAAATGCTTCATTTCCGGATCTCCGGCGAACCAGGAGATTTGTTTCTTGGCGTATCGGCGAGAGTTTCTCTTGATAAGTCGGACGGCTTCGCTTTGGGGGTATTTTTTTTCGAAAACGGGGAATAGTTCTTTGTATCCTACGGTGTTTAAGGCGTTCAGGTGTTTAAATTGATGGTATTGGAGGGCTTCGTCGGCTAATCCGTCTTGCATCATTTGGTCCACTCTCCGGTTGATTCTATCGTACAGTTGGTTTCGGTCTCTTTGTAAGCAGATTTTGATGATGCGGAAAGGTCTTTTTTTGTTTGTACGTGTAAGAAAGGAGGTGTATGTTTTGCCGGTTTGGAGGTATATTTCGAGTGCTTTCAGGAGGCGTTTGGGATTGTAGAGGTCTGCTTGTCGATAATATTCGGGGTCGATTCGTTTGAGGTCGAATCGCAGGCTTTCGATGCCTTCTTTTTCAAATTGATTGATGAGTTTTTCTCGAATTTCGGGGTCGGGGTCGGGCAAGTTGTCGATTCCTTGACATACGGCATTGATGTACAGACCGGAACCTCCGGTAAGCAGTACAAAGGGGTTGTTGCGGAACAGTTCGGGGAGCAAACGGAGGACTTCTTGTTCGTATATGCCGGCACTGTAATAGTCGTGAATGGATTTATTCCCGATGAAATGGTGCGGGACACGTTGCAAATCAAGAGGTCCGGGAGCTGCGGTACCGATTTTCAGTTCGCGATATACTTGTCGGGAGTCTGCGGAGACAATTTCGGCGTGCAACCGGTCTGCAAGTTGTATGCTCAACTCGGTTTTTCCGATGCCTGTGGCTCCGGCTATGACGACCAATGTATTTTTCAAGATAAGGGTATGCTTCGAGGGTTGCCGAGTTATTTAATTAGCGGAAGAATGGCTTTAAATTCCGGTCTTTTGGAGGTTTTTAAAAGTTCATAAGTACACATTTCGAGATTGGTAGCGGCGATTCCTTTACTTTGTAACTTATTGACAGCAAAGGATATATCATCAGGATTGCGCGAAGATACGCAATCGACTACAATTTCCGGTTCATAATTTTGAGCTTTTAAATCCAAGGCGGTTTGATAGACACAAATATGCGTTTCGATGCCGCAGATCAGCCATTGTTTTCTGCCGGATTGAGTTAATTGTCGGTTGAAATTTTCTTCGCCGCAGGCACTGAAGGATATTTTTTCTACGGGAGAGCTGTAATCCTTGAGTAAATCGCTCAATTCAGGCACGGTTTTCCCCAATCCTTTGGGATATTGCTCCAACCAAATGACGGGCAACTGCATGATTTGGCATATTTGAATCAATCGGGCAATATTTTCTTTAATTGTTTTACTTTCGTGTACGATTTCTGCAAGTTTCCCTTGCACATCTACCAGAATCATTCCGGTATTTTCTTGTTGTAACATAATATTTCCTGTTTTAAAAACGCAAAGATACGATTTTTGTTCACAAATTGACTCCGGAATTTCCATATTCTTTTTCTTTTTACGAAAAATCTTTTTTCAACACATATTTTGCTTTACATTTCACTGATTATCATAAAGATATATGTACAGGACACATGCTTTTTGTTAGTAACTTTATTTTCAAACGGGATAAATAAGGCTTTACTTTGTTGGCTCATTCGAAAGACTTTATTCATACTCAGAAAATAGATCCTATGATACAAACCATCACAAAAAGAAACGGAGCTTCTGTTCCATTTTCCATCGAAAAAATAAAGAGTGCAATAAGAAAGGCATTTTTATCGGTTGGCACTTTTGCCTCAGAGGAGGATATGACAAATATATTGTCTCGCGTGCAAATTGTGCAAGATATGTCGGTTGAAGACATACAAAATCAGGTGGAAGTAGCCCTTATGGCTGAAAACTATTTTGCAGTGGCAAAGTCGTTTATGCTTTACAGACAAAAGCATACCGAAACCCGCGAAACTCGCGATAAAATGGATTTCTTAATCAATTATTGCAATGCCAGCAATGCCGCAACGGGAAGCAAATTTGATGCAAATGCAAATGTTGAACAAAAAAATATTGCTACGCTAATAGGCGAACTTCCAAAAAAGAGTTTTATAAGCCTCAACCGTAAATGGCTGACTGACAAGCTTAAAGAAATGTATGGTAGAGAAATTTCCGACAAGTATATAGGAATGCTAAACGAACATTTTATTTACAAAAACGACGAAACGAGTTTGGCAAACTACTGCGCAAGTATAACAATGTATCCTTGGTTGCTAAACGGTACAACTGCAATTGGAGGAAATTCCACACCGCCAACCAATTTAAAATCGTTTGCTGGTGGTTTTATAAATATGGTTTTCATGGTATCAAGCATGTTGAGCGGAGCTTGTGCAACACCTGAATTTTTGATGTATATGAACTATTTTATTGGCTTAGAATACGGAGACGACTACTACCTAAATGCCGATAAAGTTGTAGATTTATCAAAAAGAAGGCGAACTTTGGATAAGGTGATTTGCGATTTATTTGAACAAATAGTTTACTCGATAAATCAACCCACGGGAGCGCGCAATTTTCAGGCAGTATTCTGGAACATAGCATATTACGACAAGCCCTATTTCGAGAGTCTTTTCCACGAGTTTGTATTTCCCGACGGCACAAAACCTCACTGGGACTCACTAAACTGGCTTCAAAAAAGATTTATGAAATGGTTTAATAAGGAGCGCACAAAAACCGTGCTTACCTTCCCCGTTGAAACAATGGCTCTATTGAGCAAAGACGGCGATATGATTGACAAAGAATACGCCGATTTCACGGCAGAAATGTACTCCGAAGGACATTCATTTTTTACTTACATGAGCGACAATGCCGACTCATTATCAAGCTGTTGCCGATTAAGAAACGAAATTCAAGACAACGGCTTCAGCTACACTCTCGGAGCCGGTGGAATTTCAACAGGTTCAAAAAGTGTTCTTACAATAAATGTAAGCCGTTGCGTTCAGTTTGCCAACAAAATCGGAAGACCATACATCGAGTTTTTGGAAGAAGTGGTGGACTTAACACACAAGGTTCAAACAGCATACAACGAAAACCTTATAATGCTGAAAGACAAGGGAATGCTGCCTTTGTTTGATGCAGGCTACATAAATATAGACCGCCAATACCTGACAATTGGTGTGAACGGAATAGTTGAAGCCGCCGAGTCAATGAATATCGAAATTAACGACAATGAAAAGTATCTTGCTTTTGTTCAAGAGGTTTTAAGTTTGATAGAAAAATACAACAAAAAATATCGCACTAAGAAAACCATGTTTAACTGCGAAATGATACCCGCCGAGAATGTAGGCGTAAAGCATGCAAAATGGGACAGAGAAGATGGTTATTACGTGCCTCGTGATTGCTACAACAGCTATTTCTATCGTGTTGAAGATAAATCACTTAACGTGTTAGACAAATTCCGTTTACATGGTTGGAATTACATACAGCACCTTACCGGCGGTTCGGCACTACACATGAACCTCGAAGAGCATTTATCGCAGGCGCAATATCGCCAGTTGTTGAGAGTAGCGGCAAAAGAGGGCTGTAACTACTTCACATTCAACATTCCCAACACTTTGTGCAACGATTGCGGAACAATTGACAAGAGATATCTAAAAACTTGTCCTAAATGTAATTCGGAAAATCTTGACTATTTAACTCGTATTATCGGATACATGAAACGTATAAGCAATTTTTCAGCTCCGAGACAAGTTGAAGCAGCCAAAAGACATTACAACAAAATGCAACCAACAACTAAACAAAAAGAAGAGCTTACATGTTAAAATACACCGACTACGATATTGTTTTTCAAGAAATACCTAATGAGGTAACATTGGCAATAAATCTGTCCAACTGTCCGCATAGATGCGTGGGTTGCCACAGTCCGCAGCTTATGCAGGATATTGGCAATCGCTTAACAGAAAGCACATTAACCGATTTATTAAGCAAATATGGTAGTTCCATTACTTGTGTATGTTTTATGGGCGGCGATGCTTCTCCGGATACGAAAATTAATAATTTTAATTTTATAAAAGTGGGCGGATACAAGGAGCATCTCGGAGGTTTGGATTCCAAAACAACAAATCAGCGTTTGTATAAGGTTGAAGAATCACGGATGGATGACATCACGCACCTTATGCAAAGGTGAATAAGTACAGGAGACGCGCAAAAACAAGCTTACAAAGAATTTACGTTTTGTTTGATTGCTCCAAACTGAGGGCAGGGAACTACTCCTTTTTGGCTGGTGTAACATCCGGAGAGCAACAGGCTTCCCAACAGAATAACTGCGCAGACTATGATATGTTTCTTCTTCATGGCTAAAAAATTACACACACAAAGGTACGCAATTTGAGCAAAAAAACAAAATTTTGAATAAAAATAAATAAATAAACGATAAGTTTAAAAATTATCGCGTACTTTTGTTTCTTGTTTAAAGAAAAATAAAATTATAAGATGTATCCAAAACTGAGTGATTTTTTGAGAGAAATGTTTGGAGTTGATATAAAATTACCCGTGCAGTCTTTCGGTTTTTTTGTCGCAATGGGTTTTCTATCAGGCATTTGGGTTTTAGTGAGAGAAATAAAACGAAAAGAAAAACAGGGGGTGCTGCAAGCTTCGGAAAAAAAAGTAAGGGTCGGAGAAAAAGCATCTTTTACAACACTTTTGGCATCCGGGATTATCGGTTTTCTCATTGGGTACAAATTCCTGGACATCGTGATGCGTTATGATTTGTTTGCCCAAAGTCCGCAATCTTTTCTTCTTTCGGCAGACGGAAGTTTTCTCGGCGGTTTGTTGGGAGCTGCTGTTTCCGTATTTTTTACATGGAGAGACAAAAACAAGAAAAAACTTGACAAGCCTTATTGGAGTAAGGAAAAAATATTTCCCCATCAATTGGCCGGAAATATCTTGGTGGTAGCCGGGATATTTGGTCTTTTGGGAGCAAAGATTTTTCACAATCTTGAAAATTGGGACGAACTTGTGGCACATCCTTGGCAATCCTTGATTTCATTTGACGGATTGTCTTTCTTCGGGGGATTGATAATTGGCGGGCTTGCCGTGGTCATCTATGCCAAAAAAAACAAAATTGCGGTCATACACCTTGCGGATGCCGCAGCACTTGTCATGCCCTTGGCTTATGCTGTCGGGCGTATCGGATGCCAAGTAACCGGAGACGGATGTTGGGGCGTATATAACGCAGCTTTTGCCGAAAATCCGGATTTAATTCCTCAAGCTGCACGTGAATTGGGACATGTGGCTTTCTTCAAACCTCCGCAATGGCTTTCATTCCTTCCCGATTGGTTATGGGCGTATGACTATCCACACAATATTCTTAAAGAAGGAGCGGCAATTACCGGTTGTGATCCCATGCTTTGGGACAGCCATTGCTACAGACTTGCAGTTCCTGTATTTCCGACTCCTCTCTATGAAACATCCATGATGCTTCTTGTTTTTGGAATCCTGTTTGTCCTTAGAAAAAAGATTCGCATTCCCGGAATGCTTTTTGCCGTTTACTTTATCCTTGCAGGAATTGAGCGATTTTTTATAGAAAAAATACGGGTCAATAATGTGTATAAAATCTCCGGATATGAGATTACGCAAGCAGAATTGATTTCCGTGCTGATGGTATTGTGCGGTCTGACAGCAATTTTCTTTATGTATAAAAATCGCGAAAAATTAATCGCTCGCTGGGGAGATTCTTCTACAAAAATCACCAAGTAAGGTTTGATTTCGTTTATATGATGTTCATGAAGTCGGAATTTGATTTCCGGCAGGAATAAAAAAGCAGAGACTTCGTTTTTGAAGCCTCTGCCTTTGTGATTATTCTTTGATCAGTCGATTTACTTTTATTTATTTTGATAATCTATATTACTGAACATGAGTTATTTATGCAAAAAAAAACAGTAACGGTTTTTTGGAATATCGAATAACGATAGACTTTTATACAATTACTATAAAAATTCTTTAATAATAATGGTAGCGTCTGACTTTACCCACGTATTTGGCGATTCGGATAACTTGATTGACGTAGCCAAATTCGTTGTCGTACCAAACGTATAACAAAACGTTTCTGCCGTCTTCGGAAACTATCGTGGCATTGCTGTCATAAATCGATGCTGCCGATTGCCCGACAATGTCTGACGAAACTAATTCATTGTTTACCGAATATAAAATTTGTTCGACTAATTCGCCATCAAGGCATGCTTTTTTAACTTCTCGGTTAATTTCCTGAAGATCAGTTTGTTGCGATAATTTTAAGTTTAAAATGGCTAACGAACCGTTGGGTACCGGAACCCGAATTGCATTGGAGGTTAGCTTTCCGCTCAATTCCGGGATTGCTTTAGAAACGGCTTTGCCGGCACCGGTTTCCGTGATAACCATATTGATGGCGGCGGCTCTTCCGCGACGATATTTTTTGTGATAATTATCAACTAAATTTTGATCATTTGTGTAAGAGTGAATTGTTTCAATATGTCCTTGTTTGATTCCAAAAACAGAATGTATGACTTTCAAGACGGGGGTTATGGCGTTGGTTGTACACGAAGCCGCCGAGTAAATCTTGTGTTCGTCGGGCGAAAAATCCAAATGATTTACTCCATAAACGATGTTGGGCACGCTGCCTTTTCCCGGAGCTGTTAAAATGACTTTTTCGACTCCTTTGGATTTTAAGTGAGTAGACAGACCTTTTTCGTCTCGCCATACTCCGGTATTGTCGATAAGTATTGCATCATTGATTTCGTACTTGGTGTAATCGACAGAGTCAGGCGAGGAAGCATTTATTAATTTTATGGTTAATCCATTGATAATCAGAGATTTGTTTTTTGTGTCAACAACAACAGTGCCGGGAAATTGCCCGTGAACGGAGTCGTTTCGCAGCAATGATGCCCTTTTTTGTAAATTTTCTTCGGTCAGTTCGCCTCTGACGACTATTGCGCGGAGCAGGAGTTGATCCCCGTTGCCGGTACGGGTTACCAGTTCGCGAGCGATCAGGCGACCAATGCGTCCGAATCCATAGAGTATGACATCTTTGGCTTTGGCTTGCGGAGCATTTTCGATGCCTTTGAGCTTACGGGTGATAAACTCTTGACGCGTTTCGTTATTTTGTTCCATCAAAAATTCGTAGGTCAGTTTACCAATATCTAATCTTGACATCGGTAACTGCAATTTTTTCAAATCCTTAGTCATTGCGAGGACCTCAAGAATATCTATGGGTTTCTCAACAAATCGCCGGGTGTAGTCTAACAAATTCAAAATTTCTGTAATCCCCCTGTTGACAATTTGATGTCTGAACAGAATTAACTCAATGGAATTTTCGTACCACAAGTCGCTGGCAAGGTTTATAAATTCCGCAACTGCTTTATTTTTACGGTTTTGTAAACTGATTTGTTCTGAAAGATTATTTTTACTCATATCTGTTTTGTATGATGTTATGAAATCAGAAATTAAAGACGCAAAGCTAATATTATTTAAGTAAGAGATGAAAAATTTTACTTTTTTTCTACATTGAAAAAGTGCATCTGAATGATACGGAAAAATGTTTTATGGAGTATAAAAAAAACTACACTTTGCCGGAAAGCCGGAGTGTAGTTTTGGGGGAGAGCCGGATTTTACTTTCCGGCAGGAATAAAAAAACAGAGACTCGGTTTGTAGAGCCTCTGCCTTTGTGATTATTGTTTGACCAATCGAATTACCTTATTATTTATTTTGGCAATGTAAATTCCTGACTGTAAGTTATTTAAATCAATTTGTTGTTTGTTGGAAGTGATTGGAATTGTGCGAACTTGTTTGCCGTTAAGGCTGTAAATTTTCAATATGCCGAGATTGGAAGTTTCCAGGGTACATATTGATTCTACGGGATTAGGGTATAATTTTAAGATTGAAGAACGAAGAGTTTGCATACCGGAACTTGCTTCAATCGTTAGCAGGCAAGTTGCCGAAAATTTTCCGTCTTCAGTAGTTACAGTTATTGTTGTTGTTCCGATTGCTATTGCGGTAACTAAGCCCTTTTTTGCATCAATCGTAGCAGTTGTTTTATTGCTGCTTTCCCAAGTTACATTTTGGTTTGTCGCATTGTCAGGGTTTATTCGAGCTGTCAGTTGTATTGTTTCTCCCACTTTGACAATATTGTTAGGACATTCGATACTTACTCCTGTTACAGCGATTGCATTTTCAACTATGCTTAATGTGCCTTTAACAAAAGATATATTGTAATTTGTGCCTGCATCTAAATTGCCTTGTAGAATATCGTAATCGCCAAGAGATTCTCCGGCAGTTCGCTTTAAACTTCCTGTAAATTTATCGCCGTTGCATAAAGCAGGTTTGACAGTATAGGTAAGTGCCGGGTCTGTATTTCCTGTTACTTTACTTTTATTGTCGGCTGTTACTGTAATTGCTTTTGGGGTGATTTCTCCAATTGTGCCGCTAACTTCTGTTGCCGATAAAAAATATTTGTCTTTATCTTTGCCGATAAGCGTTAATCCTGTAACTGTTATTTTTTTGCCTGTTCCTACATTTTTATCTGCAAATACACCTGTCGTATTTGAAAGGTTTACCTTGTCGCCTGTTCCAACACCTACTAATTTATAATTATCGGCGGTAAGAGAGGCTTTGGTTGTGCCGTCATACTCTTTGCTGATTTTGCCTATAAGGCTGACAGTTAAACTTATTTTTGTTGAATTTACAGTAACTTCACAAGAGGCTGTTTTTCCCCCGTCAATGGTAGTTACGGTAATTGTTGCTGTTCCTGCACCTATGCCTGTTACATTACCAGTGTTATCCACTTTTGCGATTTTATTGTCGCTACTGCTCCATGCAAGGTCTTTGTTGTCGGCATCGCTTGGGTCAATAGAGGCAACAAGCTTGAAACTTTCGGATATGTTTATTGTTTTTGCGTTTTCATTTAGAGATACGCTAACTACTGATTTTGCTATTTCTTGTATATTTTTGAAACTGTCCCAAGGTTCTTTATTCTTATAATCTGTTTTCTTTCCCTTAGGGACATATAAAATACAAGTCGTATTATTTGCATTATCAAAAGCATAATTACCAACAGTTACTGCATTTACCTTGTTTATTGATGAGTGAATTTTCTGTAAATTGGAACAATTGTATAAAGCGAAACGACCAATATTTGTAATAGAATTGGGAAAGTTTATTTTTTCTAATGCAGAGCATCCGTTAAATGAGTTCTTGCCAATGATACGAACATTATTGGTTATGTTAATGGTTTGTAAAGAACTTTTTTCAAAAGCACTTTCTCCAATTGTTTGAACAGATTGAGGAACAGTATATTCAGTCAAAGTTTTGCCGATAGGATAGGTAATTAGTAAGTCCTTGTCTTTGTTAAAAAACACTCCCTCATCTGAACAGAATTTTGTATTAGCCTCATCTACATTGATTGCTGATAATTTTTCGCAATCTGCAAACAAATTTGTTCCGATGTTGGCAACAGCACTTCCAATATTAACTTCGGTCAGTTTTTCACAATTATCAAACGCATTATCTCCGATTGTATGTATAGAATTGGGAATAGTAACGGTTGTTAATCCGCAATGGAAAAAAGCTCTACTGCTAATGGTATTAACGCCTGTGCCAAAATTAATGCTTGTCAAATTTTTGCAGTTGGCAAAAACTTGCTCCTCAATCACTTGAATAGAATTAGGAATTGTAATTGAAGTTAATCCGCAATTTCTAAAAGCCTCTCTTTCGATTGTTTTAACGCTTTTTAAATCAATGCTTTTCAGTTTTTCACAATTATGGAAAGCTAAGTTTCCTATAGTTTCGATAGCATTTCCTAAATTGATTGTGGGAAGGCTACTGCCTTTAAATGCTGAATTTTCTATGACTTTAACAGAGGCAGGAACATTATATGTTGTTAATATTTTGCCCATGGGGTATCTGATTAGTATAGTTTGTGCATTATTAAACAACACACCATCAATAGAACTGTATGTGCTGTTGCTTGGTGTTACATTTATTGCAGCCAAAGACGAACAGCCTGAAAAAATATCATTGCTGATACTTGTTACCAAAGCCGGGATTGTTACGTTTTCCAGAGCAGTACAATTAACAAAGGCAAAGTTTCCTATACTTTCTACTTTATCGGGTATTGTAAAGTTTTTTAATGCTTCACAACCATCAAAAGCATTCGCCTCAATGCTTGTAATCTCACTGTTACTTGGTATTGTTATCGTTTGCAAGGCGGAGCAACTTTCAAATGTTTGTTGCTTAATGGTTTTTACATTTTGGGGAATGTTTATTGTTGTTATTTGAGTACAAAACCTAAATGCCGATGTACCAATAGTTTTAACTGTATTTGGAATCATCACTGAAGTCATCAGTTTACAGTTTGTAAACCCGGACTCCGCAATTTGTGTAACGGTGTAGGTTTTCCCGCTATTGGTTACGGAGCTTGGTATTGTAACGGCTCCATTGGGGAAGATGTTAGATTTCTTAACTTCCACCTCAGCCGGGGTTGTTGAGATTACTTTATACTTTAATTTGTTAATCGTAAACTCTTGTGCCTGTGCAGTAATCACTGCGGACGTGTTCATTAGCATCAATACGATAAGGATGCGGAACTGTTGTAATTTTTTATTCATTGTGTTTGAATTTTGAAGTTAATAAATCGTTTGGAACAGTTTAAAGACGTTGGAGAGGAAGAAAAGGTTGCATGGAATATAAAAAACTACACTTTGCCGGAAAGCCGGAGTGTAGTTTTGAGGAGAGCCGGATTTTGCTTTCCGGCAGGAATAAAAAAAACAGAGACTTCGTTTATGAAGCCTCTGCCTTTGTGATTATTGTTTGACCAATCGAATTACTTTATTATTTATTTTGGCAATGTAAATTCCTGATTGTAAGTTGTTTAAATCAACTTGTTGTTTGTTGGAAGTGATTGGAATTGTGCGAACTTGTTTACCGTTAAGGCTGTAAATTTTCAATATGCCGAGATTGGAAGTTTCCAGGGTACATATTGATTCTACGGGATTGGGGTATAATTTTAAGCCGGCGATTTGGATGTCTTCAATGCTTGTAGAGTTGCCGGTTATGGTGAAAGTTGCCCCCACAAATGTAATGGCATAGTTTGTGCCTGCCGATAAATCGCCTTGTGTAATCGCGTAATCACCGGGAGCTTCGCCCTCTTCACGTTTCAATTTTCCTGTAAATTCATCACCTGTAAATAATTGAGGTTCTGAGGTATAGCTTAATTCAGGATCATTCGTTCCTTTTATTTTAGTTTTGCTGTCGGCAGTTACGGTAATTGCTTTGGCTGTAATTTCGCCGATTGATCCGCTGACCTCTGTTGCGGAGAGCGTGTATTTATTTTTATCGGCACCTTCCAGGATTAGCCCCGTAACGGTGATTGATTTACCTGTACCTGCATTCTTGTCTGCGAAAGTCCCTTCAGTATTGCTTATGCTCACATCATCTCCGGGAGTTATGCCCGTTAATTTGTAATTGTCGGGCGTCAATGTTGCTTTTGTTGTTCCGTCATATATTTTTGTTATATTGCCGGCAAGAGTAACACTGACAGTTATAATTGGCTGTTCTACTGTAACTTGGCAACTGTCAGCTTTTACTCCTCCGAGTAAAGCCCGGATGGTAACTTGACCGGTTTTTGCCGTTGCCTTTACTTTTCCGTTTTTATCAACTGTGGCAATAGATTCATCGGATGAACTGTAGGTGATTAAGTTTTTGACATCCTCGGGTTCTGTTACCGGTATTAGTGTAAATTCTTCATTTACTTTTATTGTTTTGCTGTGTTCAATTTCTACAGATATTTCTGCTTTATCAGAGAACAGCTTCCATTTTTCATTTCCGCTGTATGTTGCCAAACCTCCTTTGGGGACGTATAGTTTGGGGGCAGTTGTTCCTCCAAACGTTGGGTCAAAATTAAAAAAAGCCCAATCATCAACGGCAATATCGTTGGCATCCGGAACCAAACAAACCAGTTCTTTTAATTGGGCACAGCTGTCGGTACAAAACTCGTCTATGATATTTATCGTGTTGGGTAAGATAATTGTCTTCAATACCGGGCATTTGTAGAACAAAGTGCGGTCTAATTTATTGATGCTTTCCGGCAATACGACTACTTTTAAATTGGGGCATTTTTCAAAAGCATATCTTTCTATATAACTGACAGAGTCGGGGATATTATAATTTTCCCCGTCTTTATTGGCAGGGTATAATAATAATTTTGTTGTATCCTTGCTGAATAATACGCCCTCAATCGATAAGTATTCGGAGTTATTCGCATCAACATTTAAGGCTTCTAATTTTGTGCAATTGGCAAATACACCTTCGTCTATAACGATTTCCGTAACCGATGCCGGTATATCCAAACTTTTTAAATTTTCACAATTATCAAAGGCTCTTCCTTTAATGGCTTTTAAGCTGTCGGTAAATGTCAGAGTTTTTAAAGCCGTGCAGCCTGCAAAAGCCCAGTCGCCAATTTCGGTAATATCTGCCTCTATGTTCACTGAGGTGATTGCGGCACAAGCTTCAAAGGCATTTGCGCCTATATTTTTTACGGTATAAGTGTTTCCGGTATAGGAGACCGTCTTAGGAATTGTAATTTCGCCCGTGGGTTTGTCAGTGTCCCAAAAAGGAGAGGCGTCATTTTTCGGAGCAACTTCTACCCATTTTTTTCCGGCATTGATTATCTTGTAATAGATTCCATCTGGTGTACTAAATTTTTGAGCATTCATCGTGAAACTGAATGCCGGTAAATAAAGGAGCAGCAAAACGATACTTCTGTACTTTTTTGTGAAGTGTTTTCTCCACAGACTTTCTGTTTGTTTTAATTTTTGGGTTTTGTTTAACATGAGATTTAATTTTTGTGGTTATTATAATAATTTATTGAAGGCGCAAAAGTAGAAACAAATTGATTATTGGAAAGCAAATGTTTGATAAAGGTACAAAAAAAGAGAGGTCTTTTAAGACCTCTCTTTTTTACCCATTGAAAAGTGTATCTCAATGATACGGAAAAATATTTTGAAACTTCAATTCTTTACGGTTGGATTTTTTGAGCAATCAGAACGTGATTCCCAAAATAAAGCCGTCACCGGGGTTTAAAAATCGATGTAAAAGCCTAAGTTGAAGTTTACGCTGCGATGATTGAGTTTTAACTCATCATGAAGAATGGTGCTTACTTCTTTCTCATTTTTAGAGTCATGCCATCCGTCCAACAATCCGTTTTGATATTGTATGGTTAATGTCAAGTGGAGATTGTCCGCGAAATCATATCCGAAACCGGCTCCTGCCATCAAGAATATATCAACAGGGGTTATGACTTTTGTTTCTCGATATTCATTGTCTTGAATGTACGGAGGAGGAAGTTTTGAATTATAATCAACTTTTCGCTCATCTTTTAATTTTATATTTACGCCAAAACCGAAATTGATCAAAGCTTTCACGTTGTCCGCAATTCCAAATTGTCCGTTTAGATTCAGGGGGAATTGGAGGTATTGCAGTTTGAAGTTTTCGGTATTGTTTACGGGTTTGGCAATTGCGAGAGCAGGCACTTCTCCTTTTTGTTCGATGGCAAAGCGTTGCCAAGAGAATATTGCCGTTAAATCCATATTGAAGTTGTCTGAAAATCCGTATCTCAAAGAAGGTCCGAAAGCAATACCGCCACGAACTCCGGCACTCTCTACGGAGTAAGCGGTGTTTGTGGGTGTGGCAGCGACCCAGTTCATGGTTGGATTAACACGCAAACCGAAGGCTAAGCCTTCTTGAGCCATAGCGTTGTTCACAAGCAGCAAAGTAACTGCCATAAATGCAAAAATTTTTTTCATCGTTTTTGTATTGTTAAAAAGTTAATAAATCTGTTTTTATCTTACTTGGTTTGCTGTTGCCTGTACGGCATCAAAGGCAGCTTTTTTTTCAGTAACAACTTTGCTCAATTCCTCGATTTCTTCTTTGGTCTTGGCAATTTCTTCTGTTTTTTCTTCGTTTTCTTTTTTCAAATCTTCGATTTTCTCTTTGTTGCTTTTGATATTATCCTCCAATTTGCCGACACGTTTTATTTTCTTTTCTTTATCTTTCTGCACTTTTTTCAAAGCATTTTCGGCATCTTTTACTTTATCGGCATAGTATTCTGTCAAAAAGGCAACCGTAAAGTTTTTAACAAGATTTTTCAAGGCATTGTGTTCTTTGGCATAATCGGCTTTTGTAAGATATAAGTCATATCCGAAAGAGACAAATACATTCATCGTGGTGAGTTCAGAAGACTTTTCACGTACAAATCGAGTCGTCAGGTCAATGGTTCGAGGGGTGATGGCATTGACTACAACCTCTTTGCCTATCAAATCTTCTTTTCTCAGGCCTTTCAGTTTTACATCGTGTTTATCTTTCATGTAATCTTTCCAAGCCTCCGAGGCTTCTTTGGGGGTTGGCGAGAACTTTGCCGTGATACAAGGTCTGGAAATTTTGTCGTCTTCGGCATTACTTTCTTCCACTTGATAAGGGGCTTGAGCCATTCCGAATACAACCGGCAAGGCAAAAATAATTGTCAAAAATAAATGTTTCATAAGCGTTGTAATTTTACAAATTAAATAATGCGGCAAATGTACATATTCTATTTCTATCCCCAAAATATTACGGAAGCAATTCACAAAAATAAAATTTCTTCTTTGTGAAAAAAGTTCGGAAAGCTACAAAAAAAACAGGAAACCTTAAAAAGAAAGGATTCCTGTTCTTTCAAACTTGAAGAGTGTTTTTACTGTATCTCAATAGCGAAAACCTCTTCGGTTGTTATGACTATACTATTTTTACAACCGGAGTGCAAGTGATTAGCGTTTACTTTTCTTTGGGCAATACAGTTTTCACCTTGGAGGTAAAAAGCAACGTCTCTCCTTTGGCGGTTTTGACTTCTTTGACGATGAGTCGATTTGTTCGGCCGGCAGTTCTGTTGACCTTGCTGATTTTTTTCATAAACAGTTTGTGCTTGTCGAAAAATATTAGGTACTCATTATCAGCGTTTAATGGAAGCAAAACGGAGGCGGATTTGCCCTTGTTTTTGTAATTCACCATGGCGAAGGAAGAGTGTTTACTTTCAAAGTAGTTTATCTTTTCAATGGAAATGTTACTTGCAGAACTTTTCTTAACTGCTTTGCTTTGGATCAATTCCTTCAACTCTTTTTGATTTTTGGCGAGAACAAAACCTTTCGGAGAGGTCAATACCAAATCCGTGCGGTTGGAGTTGGCATCCGGTTCCGAATTATTTTTACAACTTCCGAATGAAAGAAAAAGTACAATTGCGAGGGTAAAATAACTCATTTTAGTAACTTTTTCGCCTGAATGACCGATTTTTGTGAATTTGTTTTTTCTCATTTTTTTAAATTTATTACGGGTTTAACTTGGTAATTACGCCACAAATATAGGCATTAACTTCTACTCCGGCAAATAATATATCTACCTTTTTATTAAAGGGTGGATTTACCACGGCGAAAGAAGACAAGATACTTTCAACGTAGTTTATCTTCCTTAATGAAAATATTGCATGCGGAACTTTTCTTTACCGCTTTGCTTCACTTCTTTTAACTCTTTTTGATTTTTGGCGAGAACAAACCTTTACGGAGAAGTCAATACCAAATCCGTGCGGTTGGAACCTTGCTGTTTTTAGAAGTTCCCATTAATGCAGTTTGGTTGTAAAATTCAAATCTAAAGAAATTGAATTTCTTAAAACTACGAGTGTCCGCCGGCCACTATGCCACTATCTTTATAATTTTAAGATTTAAAACTATAAATCTCCATGCTTGCCATGGAATAAATCGTCTCCAAAACATTGTTCGCTTGGTAGGAACAGTGGAGTACGATGCCTTGTTATATTCTCTACGTGATACATTCATCTTACAAAGTTTAAAATGTTATTACTTGTAGCTAACTTTTTGATAATAAGTTAGCTGTAAGTTTAAATTATATTTATAAAAATTAAAACTATGGTCGTTTTATTATTCCGGTAAAAGATACCAGAAAGGATACCCCTTAGCCTTGTGCAAGAACAAATAGTGCATAAACCACTTCATCCAGTGTCCTGCAAGTCCGGGTTCGCCAACCGTATAGTTTATGTCGCGTCCCCAGTCGGGATATTTATCCCAGTCTTGAACTATTGGCGAAACGGTAAGCGTTGCAGCAGCACCTGTTCTTAAGCCATATCCTGCCGAAATAACACAGGCTGCTCCCATTTTACTCATAGACGCACGATGCTTCAATGTAGGGCTGCCTGATTTAATCCAATCGCGAATATTTTGTGCAACAATTTTACCCGTAACACCCGACGGCATTCCTGTTCTTGGAGGTGCAGGAAAAATAGGATTGCCATTTTTGCTGGTTTGCGGTTTTGATATTGAGTGCGGCGGAGCAAATGCAATTCCGGGAGCGAAAATATTCTCGTAAGCCGATGATTGATAGGTTGATGGCCAATCTGCGGCGCTCCATTCCTCATAAGATTTTTTAGTATAGTCGGCATCTACTTTCATAAAGCCGTTGGCAGCAAACACCTTAGATGTAATATCTTCATCGTTTTTGTCGAATGCTTTCAATCCATGTCCCGAAAATCCGGGAATTAACATTGCGAAATCAAAATCTTTTTCGCACATATCACCATCTAAAGTTTCATAGATAATTTTATTCTTTTCTACTTTTTTAACGCCTGCACGAGTTATCCAGTCTATTTCGCGCTCTGCAAAAAACGACTCGGTAAATACCTTGGTAGAGCTGTAATATCCTCCTTTTTTGATATATGCACCGCCCATTCCGAAGTCGCCAAGCTCAAACTCATTGGTTAGCCAAGTAATTTCGGCTAAATGACGTAACTTGCGTTTTCTTATTTCGTAGTCAACATTGAGAATATACTCAAATGCAGCACCTTGACAAGTTGCCATCGGGTGTCCCGTTCCTATGACAAATTTTTGTTTTTCGCCGTTTTTCATTTTTTCTAATGCCACTTGAAGTTTTTCCCACGCTTCTGCTGCGTGGTCAAAAGAGCATACAGAAACGGAGTTTTTGCCGGGACCTAAGCCCTCTGTTGCTCCAAAATTCAACTTCGGGCCTGTTGCATTAACCAAAAAGTCGTAGTCGACCACTTCGGTTTTGCCTTTGTTGTTCTCGTCGGTGTATTCTATTGACACAAAGGCCTTTTGACTGCTTTTATTGCCTTCGGGGTGAATTGAAACTGCTTTTGCTTGTTTGAAGTCTATACCCCATTTTTTGTATAAGGGCGCTAATTTGAATCGTATCTGTTCGGGAGTCATACGACCCACGCCAACCCAAATATTTGAGGGTATCCATTGATAATAGCTACTTGGAGAAACTACTACTACTTCATGCTTTTTTTTATTAAGCCACCTTCTTATGTAGGCGGCTGCGGTATGGCCGGATATGCCGGCTCCTAAAATAACAACTTTTGCCATGGGTAAGATTTTTATTGGTTTGGCTCGCAAGATACAAAATAATTTTCATACAACAATAAAAAAATAAGATTTTTTATTCAAATTTTTTGCAATATTTTTAGAATTATAAGAGTTTGATAGTTAGTTAAATATAGAAATACCTTGTTTTTTATACATTTTATTTTCAATCAAATTTTGAAACTGAAAAATTTTGAAATTTACAGAATAAGCCAAAGTATTGCAACTCAATAATCTTATCGTACTTACTTTTTTTATTTTTAGGCAAAATAATTTCCGTATATAAAAGAAAAATTTCAACTTTGCGACCTGATATTAAAACCACTGAAACGATGGATATAAAAATAAAACAAAAAGCGCAAGCCGGAACCTTTGAATCCGGAGATATTATGATTCTTATCGAGCCTGTGCCTTCCGGTGCGGGTCGAGAAATCATTATTGATTCCACTGTTGCACTGCAATTTGGAGACGATATCAAACAGTTGATTATCTCCAAATTGGACGAATTTAAAGTGCAAGATGTACACTTGATGGCGAAAGACAAAGGAGCCTTGGAACCCACGATCAAAGCGCGGGTAGAAACGGCACTGATTCGCTCAGCCAATCAACAAGAAGGAACTTTATAAGGAAGTTTCCGTTAAAAAAAACATTTACCTCAAAAAAAAAACTCGTGAGAAAAAAAAGAAGAACCATGCTCTATGTACCGGGCAATAATCCGGCGATGTTGCAACAAGCCGGTGTGTACGGAGCCGACAGCGTCCTCTTGGATTTGGAAGATGCCGTTGCCTTGAATCAAAAAGATGCCGCCCGCATTTTAGTGAGACACATGCTGCAATCAATGAATTTCTCCGGTGTAGAAGTTTGTGTGCGTGTCAATCACTTTGATACCCCTTTTGGTGATGCCGATTTGGAAGCCATAGTACCGCTGCAACCCGATGCGATTCGCTTTCCGAAAACAGAAACCGTTGCAGAATTGGATCGTTTATTGAAAACAATTGAAAAAATTGAAGACAAACACGGCTTGCCACACGATAAAATGACAGTGCACGCCATGATAGAAACCGCCTTGGGCGTTCAAAATGTCTTTGAGATTGCCAAATATTCGCCGCGTGTAGATGCCATCACCATTGGCGGTCAAGATTTAACCGCAGACATGAACATCAAAAGCACCAAAGACGGCTCCGGCATTGATTATGCCCGGAAAACCATTGTCATGGCAGCCAAAGCCAACCGCATTGATGCCATTGACACAGTCTATGTAGATGTAAACGATGAAGAAGGATTGCGTGCAGATACCGAATACATCAAAGCCATCGGATTTTCCGGAAAAGCGGTAATCAATCCGCGACAAATTGATGTTATACACAGCGTTTATACCCCCACCGAAGAAGAAGTCAGAAAAGCCTACCGTGTAGTGAGTGAATTTAAGAAAAACAAAGCACAAGGCATCGGCGTTTTTGCCATTGACGGAAAAATGGTGGATGCTCCCGTAGTAGCGCGCGCACGATATACCTTAGAACTGGCAGATATTGATCACGAAACCATTTAAAACCCGCTTTTCTACTAAAAAAGAATAAAAATGAAAAATAGCATAGGCAGGGATATTCCCGAAAAAATAGAAGGTATAGGAACCTTAGAACCCTTTGGCGGTGCCTGGGAGAAACTAAAAAAAGGATGGATGGATGAAGTAACCATTCCCCCGGCGAACAAAGCCAAACTTCCTCACCAAAGTAAAATGTGCGAAACATTGGAAGATGCCATACGCAAAGCCGAACCTAAAGACGGAATGACCGTATCTTTCCACCACCATTTGCGTAATGGCGACCAGGTCGTTGTGGAGGCGCTGAAAATACTCGCAAAGCTCGGCATCAAAAATATTACATTGACCTCCTCCTCTCTTAACGAAGTCCACAACCCTTTGATTGAGTACATTAAGGATGGGACAATAACCAAAATTTGGACTTCCGGGATGCGCGGTGATTTGGGACGAGCCGTTTCCGAAGGCATTATGGACATTCCCGTAACCTTCCATTCGCACGGAGGCAGAGTACGAGCCATACACACCGGTAAAATCAAAATAGATTTGGCAATTATTGCAGCATCTGCTGCCGATGAGGAAGGTAACGCTACCGGTGCCCACGGAAAATCAGCCTTCGGTTCAATTGGTTATGCACGCATCGATGCTCGATATGCTAAACAAGTCATTGTGGTTACCGATAATTTGGTACAATACCCTTGCATTCCCGTATCCATACGGCAAAATTTTGTCGATTATGTCGTAAAATTAGACTCCATCGGAGATGCTTCAAAAATAGCCAGCGGTACTACACGCATCACTAAATCTCCAATGGATTTGCGTATTGCAAAATTAGCCGCAGACGTAGTCGAACATTCCGGATATTTCAAAAATGATTTTTCCTTTCAGGTAGGAGCCGGCGGAGCCTCTTTGGCTGTAGCAAAATTCATCCGAGAAAAGATGAAAGCCCAAGATGTCAAAGGCAGCTTTATGATTGGAGGAATTACTTCGTATTGCGTAGATATGCTTGAAGAGGGACTTTTCAGAACTTTGTTTGATGTACAATCTTTCGATGCTGCGGTAAGTACTTCCTTAAATAACAATCGCAATCATATCGAGATTCCGGCGGCTTTATACGCCAATCCTTACAACTGCGGTTGCTTGACCAATAAACTTGATGTTGTAATTTTAGGAGCTTTGGAAATTGATACGGACTTCAATATCAATGTGTTAACCGGAGCGGACGGCACCATTCGCGGAGCTTCCGGCGGACACAGTGATACTGCTTCCGGCGCCAATTTGACGGTTGTCGTATGTCCTTCATTCCGAGGAAGGTTGCCCATTATCAAGAAACAAATACATACCGTGGTAACTCCCGGAGAAAGTGTGGATGTTGTAGTTACTGAACGAGGGATTTGTGTAAACCCGGCTCGTCCGGAACTGGAATCAAGGTTGAAACAAGCCGGACTGAACATCAAACCCATTGATGTTTTGCGTCAGGAAGTAGAAGCCATTACCGGGGTGGAAAAGAAACCGGAGTTCACCGATAAAATTGTGGGTCTCGTGGAATATCGAGACGGAACAATTATTGATGTCATTCGTCAGATAAAAAAATGACTTATTTAAACAATAACTCTTTATTAAACAGTGTATTAGAAGCCCGCGAAGAACGGGCTTCTTTGCGTAAAACCTTTGCTGCAAAAAAAATCCTGTCTTTGAGTCTGTCGCTCAATATTCCCGGCTACCCCAAAAGCAATCCTCTTCTGCAACAGTTTTTTTTTGACGTAAAAAAAGAGCTTGAAACATTTCTTAAAGCCCATGGGGTTTTGCAGAAAGAGGACTTGTCTCGGTATCGCAAGGATGCCGCCGGTGATTTTTTTATCACCGGGATTGACACTCCAAACTTATCGGCTCAAAAATTGAAAGAGCTGACCGAGATTTTTGAAACCACACACCCGCAAGCTCGTTTAATCGACGTAGATATTTTTTCATCCGAAGGAATCCCCGTCAGCTCCGGAAAAGCTAAATTGTGTTATTTTTGTAACGAACATCCTGCTGTTTTTTGTATGCGAAAAAAATTACACGACTACAAAGACATTCGGCAGAAAATCAAGCAAAACGTAAGCAAATATTTAGAAGAAAAACGTACAAAAAATATTGCCTCTCAATTGGCATCCTACGCTTTACGTTCTTTGATTTATGAAGTTTCATTAAGTCCCAAACCGGGATTGGTTGATTTCTATGATTCCGGCATACATCGCGACATGCATTTTTTTACTTTCATAGATTCCTCGGCAGCTCTTAGTAACAGTTTTATGAAGTTTGCGACTCTCGGTTGCAATTACACGAAGCCTTTGTCCGAGGCTTTGCCTGAAATCCGGAAGATCGGATTGAGAGCAGAAGAAATTATGTTCCAAACCACCGGGGGAATAAATACTCAAAAAGGATTGATATTTTTGATGGGAATATCCTTATTTTCAGTAGCTTATGTATTAAAAGAACAAGAGCCATTTACTTTCTCAAAATTCAGAAAGACGGTGCAAACGATTTGTACAGGATTGGTCAAAAAAGAATTGTCTGCCAATACGGCTCAAACACACGGAGAAAAAGTTTTTGCCAAATACGGGAAACGCATAGGCGGAGGCGCACGTTACGAAGCCGAAAGCGGATTTGCCACCATCTTTGATTTTGCAATGCCTGTATTAGAATCCCAAACTGATTTTCTACAAAATCCACAACTTTTGCAGCAAACATTACGCAAGGTTTTGCTCACACTAATGTCTGAAAATAATGACACCAATATTTTATTCAGAAGTGATTTAGAAACACTTAAACAATTGAAAAACAAATCTTTACAAGCTATTGACAGCGAAGAAAAATATCAAGAATTGACGGAATTCTGCAAAAAAAAGAAAATTTCACCGGGCGGATCTGCCGATTTATTGGCGATTTCCTTATTTTTGTACTTCGTAAAACAAAACAAGGATGGATTTTGAAAACACAGATTTTCGTCAAGAGATGCTTGACCCCCGTAATCCCTACGATGCTCGCTTGGTTGCAGATTTTTTAGCCTCGATGGGCTTTACTTACCGCCCTGAAGAAGTGGATGCAAGCATGATCGTGTACAATTTGAATGATCGCATAATTGCTACAGGATCCATGCAAAACCGCACCCTTAAATATGTGGCGGTAGATCCCAAGTTTAGAGAAAGTTCCGCATTTGCCCAAGTCGTAACTTTCCTGTCGGGGAAGATCTTGGAACAACACAGACACTGCTTTGTTTTTACCAAACCGGAAACCGCCAACCGTTTTGAAGGTCTGGGATTCACTCTCATAGCTAAAGCAGAACCCCTGTTTAGTGTCTTGGAATTTGGTTACAAATCCATCAAAGACTTTCAAGATCAACTTGCAACACAAAAAAAAGAAACCCAAACCAACGATGTTGCCGCCTTAGTAATGAATTGCAATCCCTTTACGAACGGACACAAATTTTTGATAGAAAAAGCTGCTTCAGAAAATGAACAAGTTTATTTATTTGTAGTCGAAGATTCTCAATCTTCCTTTCCTTTTGAAGTGCGCAAGCGATTAATCGAAGAAGGAACTGCGCATTTGAAAAATGTCCGGGTATTGGCTTCGGGACCATATATTGTTTCAGGCGCAATTTTCCCCAATTATTTTATTAAAAATACCTCATGGAACTTGGTTACACAAAAGCAGGCCGAAATTGATGTAAAGATTTTTGCCAAATATATTGTTCCCGTTTTGGGAATAAAAAAACGATATATCGGCAAAGAACATTATTGTCATACGACCGCCGCATACAACGAAGCCATGCACAAAATTTTACCCAAATACGGAGTGCAAGTTGTTGAAGTAGAGCGAATTGATACAGGTATTGATGAAACCGGATACCCTATTTACATCAGTGCCTCCAAAGTAAGAGAAGCCATAAAAAAAGACAGTTTGGAAAGCGTTAGAAACTTCCTGCCGGAAACTACCTATCGTTACCTCGCTTCTGAAGCATCTGCCGATATTCGCAAACTTATCAAAGAATCCGATCAAAGACACTAAGCTGTCATCTGAAAAAAATATGACTGTTGAACTTTAAATAAAAACGATATATAGCTTATAATGAGAATGTTATAAAAATACGTACAGCTTCTTTTTTAGAAAAAGCAAAAAATATTTTGCAGGTTTAAAAAAAAGAATTACCTTTGCACCCGCAAATCAAAACAACGGTCCGTTCGTCTAGCGGTTAGGACGCCGGGTTTTCATCCCGGTAACAGGGGTTCGATTCCCCTACGGACTGCTTTATTTTTTTAATGTACTATCACGATGGCAAACAACCAATCTGCAAAAAAAAGAATAAGACAAAACGAAGTGCTTCGCTTGCGTAACCGATATTATGCGGTAACAACGCGAAATGCAATACGCAAACTCAAAGAGACAAAAGATCCTAAGGAAGCAAAGGAAATGTTGCCTAAAATTTCAAGCATGATTGATAGGTTGGCAAAGAGAAATATTATTCATAAAAATAAGGCTGCCAATTTGAAATCGAAAATGTGTAAACATGTAGCAAATCTTGCTTAATTTAACGCTAGTCTAATAATAATTATCAGAAATCTCCTCTTTTACTGAAAGAAGGAGATTTTTTTTTGAGAAAACACCTTCAATTACATCTCTTTTTTTAACTTTGCCCTTCAATTTTAATAAATTTAACAATAAACTTATGAACAACAAAGTAATTATTGCAATTTTCATTGCCGCTGCCGCTTTATTCTCGGCATGTAATGAGAGTGGAGACGGTTTCTCCAAAAACTCTGACGGTTTGTCTTACAAATTTATCGGAGAACAAAAAAAAGGGAAGAGTCCCAAAACCGGAGATGTGGTGGAGTTTTCCGTAAAATATTTTACAAGCAATGACTCCTTGCTTTATAATTCCGTGGATTTTATTCCTAAAATCAAAGTACCGCTTATGGATACTGCCACAGACGGACTTTTTCAAGCGGCTTTGGCAATGATGTCGGAAGGTGACAGTGCTCATTTTTTAATTCCTGCAAAGAATTTCTTTACCAAAACTGCACACGGATCCCCAATTCCTCCCTACATTAAAGAAGGTGATCACTTGAAATTTCACTTAAAATTACATAGAGTATTGACACAAGAAGAAGCTCAGGATGAGGAAATTAAACTTGCTCTCCAAAAGAAAGCCGAAGAAGAACAAATGATTAAAGAGTATCTTTCTGTTGAAAATATAGACGTTGCTCCCACTGAAAGCGGACTTTATATCATTTCTTTAGAAAAAGGCAAAGGAAAAAAAGCGGAGAATGAAAAAACGGTAGAGGTGCATTACACCGGAACTTTGTTGAACGGGCAAAAATTTGATTCATCCCTCGATAGAAATGAACCATTTTCTTTCAAATTAGGAATGGGAAATGTCATAAAAGGTTGGGATGAAGCGGTTGCCACGATGCGTGTCGGAGATAAAATCAAAGTCCTTATTCCATCCGATCTTGCTTACGGCCCCAAAGGAGCCGGAGCTACGATTCCTCCTTTTACACCCTTGCTTTTTGAAATCAAACTTTTGGCTGTAAAATAAAAAGTAATGTTGCCGGAACAAAATATTGCCGCAAGAAAGAAAATAAAATTGACAGAACTTCTGTGGTTTGTACTTACAGGTGAGCTTGTCGTTTTTCTTGCGGTAATGTTTGTGTTGCAAAGTGCCGGTTCTCACAAAATACAGCTTTCCAATGCTGCTGTAATCCAATACATTGTTTATGGCTCTGTTATTGTTTTATTGCCGGTCGTATTCAAAATTTATGACAGGGCAAAAGTAAAAGCAGCAACACTAAGCACTATAGAAGAAAAAGCAGACCTTTATCTAAAAACGAAACTGATTGTTTTCGTACTTATAGAGTTTGTCGCTTTGATTATCTTCGTTATGCAATATATATATCCTGAAAGGGCGCATTTATACGCCTTTGGCATTGTTTTTATTGCGGATTTGTTTGTTAAATCCGGGAAGGGGCAGTTCTTAAAAGATTTTACCCAAAACACCGGGGAGCTTTTGTAATTTGCTGTAATTCAGGGAATTGTATAAATCGTAACACACCCTCAGAAATCTATGTCTATACATAAATCTGCTAGAAAGATTACCACTCATGTTTTGCAAGCCATGAAACTGAAAGGCGAAAAGATCGCTATGCTCACTGCATACGATTATTCTATTGCCAAATTAGTGGATGAGGCCGGGGTGGACATAATCTTAGTCGGTGACTCGGCTGCCAATGTTATGGCAGGCTATGACACCACACTGCCGCTCACCTTGGATGAAATTATTTACCATGCACAATCCGTAGTACGCGCTGTTGAAAAAGCCTTAGTTGTTGTGGACTTACCTTTTGGCACTTATCAAGGCAACTCACGACAAGCTCTGGATTCATCCATACGCATCATGAAGGAAACCGGAGCACATGCCATAAAAATGGAAGGAGGCGGCGAAATTAAAGAATCCGTCTTACGCATCCTTTCTGCCGGTATTCCGGTAATGGGGCATTTGGGACTTACCCCTCAGTCTATTTACAAATTTGGTACTTACAGTGTAAGGGCAAAAGAAAAAAAAGAAGCCGCTCAATTGAAAGAAGATGCGGTGCTGCTTGAAGAATTAGGCTGTTTTGCACTTGTTTTAGAAAAAATTCCGGCTAAACTTGCCTCCGAAGTTTCTCAAAACCTAAAAATTCCGACTATCGGAATAGGTGCCGGCTATAATACAGACGGACAAGTACTTGTTATTCACGATATGTTGGGGATAACACAAGAATTTTCACCTCGATTTTTGCGCCGATACCATAATTTGGCCGAAGAAATAAAAGGTGCCGTGAAAAGTTACGTGAAAGATGTCCGTAGCATTTCTTTTCCCGGAGAACATGAACAATATTGAAAAAAATACCGATTGTTTTTTCGAATCACATATAAATCGCTGACAGTAAGTATTCTGTGTGCACTTGTTTGCTTTTGTGTATCCTGTCGGAAACAAGAAATATTGACTGACGGCGAGTTGCATTTTTCAGCAGACAGCCTTCTTTTTGACACGGTCTTTACGGGAATTTCCTCTCCTGCCGCTTATTTAAAAGTGTACAATCCTCACGAGCAACTGCTAAAAATTTTAGAGATAAAATTAATAAAAGGCGAGGGGTCTCCATTTCAAATGAATTGCAACGGAACTCCGGGAAACTCTATAACAAATATTGAGATTCCTCCCCGAGACAGTCTCTTTATTTTCTTAAAAGCCAATATACCCCCTTCGGACGACAAACTTCTTCCGGCGGAAGATAAAATCCGATTTTCCGTGAAGAACCGGGATTGGGATATATACATTGCTGCTTTTGGTCAGAATGTTCATATCTTGAATGATTCTGTTATCGATTCCCGGTCTTGGACAAATAAGAAAAGTTATCTTATTTATAACCGGGTCGTTGTGAAAGAAAATGAAATTCTCTCAGTCGAGGAAGGTACACATATTTATTTCCATCGAGGAGCAGAAATGGTTGTAAAGGGAAGCATTAAAGTAAATGGTTCATACGACCATCCGGTAGTTTTTGAGGGCGATCGACTCAATTCTCATCAATCAATTTTTACCGAAGACTCTTCATTAAGTTACAAAAATGTAGCAGGACAATGGGCGGGGATCACTTTAGACAAAGACAGTAGAGGGAATATGTTTAAAAATACAACGATTAAAAATGCTCAAGTAGGAATTTTTGCGGATTCGGCAAGCAGTGTTTTCCTATACAATGTTCGAATAAGCAATCACAGTTTTGCCGGAATTTATGCCGAATATGCGGGTATTACAGCCGGGAATTGTCTTGTTCACCATTGCAACATATCCGGTCTTCGGACAAATGAAAGTCATCTTTGTCTGTACCATTGTACTTTTGTCGGAGATCAAGCAGAAGCCGTAAATTTGAGAGGTGTTTCACAGGAGGTGAAAATACACAACAGCCTCATTACTAGTGCAGATGGTACCGAGGCAATGAAACTTTCACCGGAGAACATCTCTGCAAAAATCTCACACAGCCTCATTACATCAGATGCGTTGTCTTTGCCTTATTTTTTTGAATGTGTAAACTCGGCTCCTCTATTTGTGGATATTGAGAAAAGAAACTATAACTTACAACAAAACTCTCCGGGGAAAGATATTGGAAGTTCTCAATTTATTGACAGTCTTTCCGGGGAACTGAAATTTGATTTGAACAATAGAGAGCGAGCAGACGGAAAGCCTGACGCAGGAGTTTTTGAAGTGGTTTCGGAATAAAAAAAGAAACACTGCCGATAAGACAGTGTTTCAAAAAGATTTTTTAGTCTTCTTTGGGGAGTTTAACTTCTCCTTTGCCGTTTACAAAGAAGCATGCTCCGATCAATGCCAAACCTGCCAGCAATGAAAGCCAACAGCCGATTCCTACGGATGCCATTTCTTCAGACATCACTTGAACCATACGGAATAAAGACCACAAGGCTCCGACTGCACCAAGAATAAGTACAATACGTTTCTTTTTTTTCTCCAATACTTCTTTTCTATCTCCCAAAAATGCAAGTACGCCTACTCCAATGTAAGCGAGGAATGACAATAATGCAATTGCATTAGACATTCCGGAGGCAGTCTGAGAAATCCCAAATACGGATACTTTCATCCAAGGTAAAAATGCGGCAAGTACTCCGATTCCGGCTACGATTAAGAAAATCAATCTTTGTTTGTTAAATCCTTCCATTTTTATTTATTTTAGTTAAAAATTAATGACAAAGGTATAAAAATATTTTAATTCTCCTATTTTTTTTTTGATTTTTAGAAAAATAAGATTAAGAGAAGGTGGTTAAGAAAGTCTAGGATGATTTTTAAAATATTTTTATTGAGCCTGAGTTGTTTGACAACGGGTTTGAGATTTAAAGACGGTTGGATCCAATAAAAAAATCGCAACCAAAAAATTAGCTGCGATTTCATATAATTTCAATAGTTGATTTTAATCAAAACTATTTGACTTCCTCATAATCAACATCTTGTACGTCATCATCTTTGCTGTCGTCTGTGTTGTTTTGCGGATTATTCGGATTGTTTATGTTGGCATCTTGGAATTGGGCACCTTGGGGACCTCCCTGATTTCCTTGATTGTACATATCTTGTGATGCGGCTTGGAATACGCTGTTCAGCTCTTCCATGGCTTTGTCAATTCCTGCAATATCTTCCGCTTTGTGAGCTTCTTTCAATTTATTAAGGGCGGTTTCTATCGGAGCTTTTTTGTCTCCGGGTATTTTATCGCCAAATTCTTTCAATTGCTTTTCTGTTTGGAAGATCATACTGTCCGCCTTGTTAATCTTTTCGATACGTTCTTTGGCTTGGTTGTCTTTATCGGCATTGGCAGCTGCTTCGTCTTTCATTTTTTGAATTTCTGCATCGGAAAGACCTGATGAGGCTTCAATGCGTATTTTTTGTTCTTTACCGGTGCCTTTGTCTTTTGCAGAAACATTGAGAATTCCGTTGGCATCAATATCAAAAGTAACTTCAATTTGCGGCACTCCTCTGGGAGCCGGAGGTATTCCGTCCAAATGGAAACGACCGATGGTTTTGTTGTCCTGAGCCATAGGACGTTCTCCTTGCAACACATGAATTTCTACCGAAGGTTGATTATCTACCGCGGTGGTAAAAGTTTGTGATTTTTTTGTAGGAATTGTTGTGTTGGATTCTATCAATTTGGTCATTACTTGTCCCATGGTTTCAATACCGAGCGACAGGGGAGTAACGTCCAAAAGCAGGACATCTTTAACTTCTCCGGTGAGGACTCCGCCTTGGATGGCTGCTCCTACGGCTACTACTTCGTCCGGGTTTACTCCTTTGGATGGAGCTTTTCCGAAAAACTCTTCTACCTTTTTTTGGATGGCGGGAATACGTGTGGATCCGCCTACTAAGATTACTTCATCAATTTCGGAATTTGAGATTCCTGCATCATCCATTGCTGCTTTGCAGGGGGCGATAACTCTTTGAATCAAAGTGTCTGCCAGTTGTTCAAATTTTGCACGACTCAAAGTGCGTACCAAGTGCTTCGGAATACCGTCCACAGGCATAATGTAGGGCAGGTTGATCTCGGTACTTGTAGAGCTGGAGAGTTCTATTTTGGCTTTCTCGGCAGCTTCTTTTAAGCGTTGCAATGCCATTGGGTCTTTGCGCAAGTCGATATTTTCATCATTTTGAAATTCATCGGCTAACCAGTTGATAATGACTTCGTCAAAATCATCGCCTCCCAAGTGGGTATCACCGTTGGTTGATTTTACTTCAAAAACTCCGTCACCGAGTTCAAGAATGGAGATGTCGAAAGTTCCCCCACCCAAGTCAAAAACGGCAATGGTTTGATCGTTTTGTTTTTTGTCCAATCCGTAAGCAAGAGAGGCGGCTGTGGGTTCGTTGATAATTCTTTTTACTTCTAAACCTGCAATTTCTCCGGCTTCTTTGGTGGCTTGTCTTTGAGAGTCGCTGAAGTAGGCCGGTACGGTGATAACGGCTTCGGTTACTTCTTGACCCAGGTAGTCTTCTGCAGTTTTTTTCATTTTTTGGAGCACCATTGCAGAGATTTCCTGCGGAGTGTACAGACGGTCGTCTATTTTTACTCGCGGGGTGTTATTTTCTCCGCTCACAACTTCGTAGGGCATACGCTCTACTTCTTTGCTGACTTGCCCAAAAGTTTCTCCCATAAATCGTTTGATGGAGTAGATTGTTTTGGTGGGATTCGTGATCGCTTGTCTTTTGGCGGGGTCGCCCACTTTGCGTTCTCCTCCGCTTACGAATGCTACGATGGATGGTGTTGTTCTTTTTCCTTCGCTGTTGGGGATGACAACCGGTTCGTTTCCTTCCATTACGGACACACAGGAGTTGGTTGTTCCCAAGTCTATACCTATTATTTTACCCATATCTTTTCAGTTTTTGCTAAATTATTCAAATTAAGTTTAAATGTTTGCATTTCGTTTAGCAATCTTTGTGCCGTTGTGTTTTTGTACAAAGAATATGCAGAAAAGTCAGCATGTTGAAAGTTTAACTGCTTTTTTGAGACATGAAAGTGTCAATTTGACAGTTTTTGTTTCAATAGAGTTATGCTTCGGGGGGAGGGGAGAATAATTTTTGTCGAATATATTGTGACCCGTAAAAGATGAGCATTGCACAGAAAAGTCCCCACAGTGCTCCGCAGAAGATGTCGCCCGGATAGTGTACGCCGAGATAAATGCGGCTGTAAGAAACCAAAGTTGCCCAGAAAAAAATAAAGATACTATATGTTTTTTTCTTTAAAATGAGGGATGATAAAAGGGCAAATCCAAAGGTATTGGCAGCGTGTGAGGATATAAAACCGTAACGTCCGCCCGGAAGGTGAGGGCAGTGAACTTGTGTTTCGATGGATGGAGAAAAACAGGGGCGCAGGCGTAAAAAAACGTTTTTAAACAGGTGTACTGAACTTTGATCAGTAAGAATGATCAATGAAATTAATGCCGATAAAAACAGTAATCCCTGCTTCCATTGATATTTTTTGAAAATAAAAATGAGAATTACTGCATAGAGAGGAATCCATATTTTTGTCCCAGAAATGCTGCTCATGATCAGGTCGCAATTTGGCGAATGTAAGCTGTTTAAATAGAGGAACAGTTCACTGTCGATTTGTAAAATAGATTCTTTCATTGTATGTGGATATCATTCATGTTGTCATGGAACAAGAAAAACGCTATATGTTTCCTCGTGTTTTGCATTATTACTCTTCGAATATTACTGTTTTTCCGGGTTTTGTGTATTCGGTGAAAAATGTTACGACAAACTTTCCTTATCAAATACGATAATATGAGTTCACAGTTCATAATTGCACAAAGGTATCAAATATCGGCATATTGGACAGTGAAAAGATCTATAAATTTTATTTGCAGAAGAAGAAAAGAAAACATAAATGGCTGAAATACAGTTTATAACATGATTAAAATGACTCCGAAAAAGAACTCCGGACCACAACACCTTTCAGTTTGAAAAACCTTATTTTTCGGTAATTTTGTCGGCGAGAAAATATTGCTGCAAATGAAGAAGGTTTTAATTTTTGATTTCAAACCTGAAAAATTTTTCCCATCAATTGAAAAATAAAAATTATCACAGAATAACGAAAAAAAAGTTGAAATAATCAAAAAAAGTATTTACCTTTGCTCTAAACTTTATATTGTTAACTATCTATGAAGATGAAATATATAAAACTTAAGTCGATTGTTCTCTCCTCTATACTCATCTTGATGCTCCTTTCAAAAGGAGTATTTGCACAGAAAGAAGAGGTACAAATGAAGATGCGGGCGCAGTGGATTCTCAGCATTATGGCAGGAACTACTTGGGATAAATCCAAAGAAGTTCAATCGCCGTACTACTCCGTGGGTGTGTTTTCTTCAAAAAAGGAATACAATATTCTTAAATCGTTATCCGCCAAAAAGAATGTAAAAGGGAAGGCAATAAAAGTTTTCAGGTACACTGATGTAGAAGATCTAAAACCCTTGCATGTTATCTATGTAACAAAGAGTGAAATCAACTTTTTGCCTTTGATTTATTCAAAATTTAAAGGAAAAAGTGTCCTGATAATTTCCGACCGAGCAAAAGAAAATGCCAAATACAGCGTCATCAACTTTTTACCACTGACCAAAAGTGACAAAAAATTTGAGATAAAGACGCCGATTATGAAAAGACAAAAGGTGGACTTTATTGTTCATATCAAAAAAATCGGTGGAGACCGAGATATGTTGCAAGAAATTTACTCTTCAACCAGTAGAAAATTGGTCGAAGAGCAAAATGCTTTGAGGGCGCAAAAGAAAGAAATGAAAGAGCAGCAACGTTTGCTTGATATGCAAAATGAACGTATCAAAAAACAAGCCTCTGACATTGTTGCCAAAGAAGGATTGATCACCATCAAGGAGCAAGAAATTTTAGATCAAAATCAAAAATTGAGAGGCATGCAAGCTGAGGTTATTCGAAAAAGGATGGAGTTGGAACAAAATCTTTCCCTCCTTCAAGCTCAGGGCGACAGTATCGAAGCTCAAACACAGAGGATGCTTAAACAGCAAGCCGAGATGGACAAAGCCTCTGAAATTTTGGAGCAAAAACAAGCCGAAATTAAGGAAATTGATGAGCGGCTCGGACAATCCGAGATGCGCGGTAAATTTTTGCAGAACATTGTTTACGTATTTATTGTCGGAGGGGTTTTGGTCTTCATCTTGTTGATCGGGATTGTTCGAAGTTTTATCCGTAACCGAAAAGCCAACAGGCAGTTGAACCGGCAATATGAAGCCATCAGCAGTCAAAAAACGGAGATCGAAAATCAGTCAAAAGAATTGGAATCTGCCAACTCCGAGTTGGAAAAACTTTCCTTGGTCGCTTCCGAGACCGATAACGCCGTAACCCTTGTGGATACCGAAGGTAATTTGGAGTGGGTAAACGCCGGATTTACTCGAATGTACGGATACACCTTGCAACTGTTTCGCAACGAAGTAGGTTCCAACATGTTGGAATCCAGTAAAAATAAGGATATTAAACAAGTTTTTGAGCAAATATTTAAAGATAAGCAAACTGTATCTTATCAAGTAAAAAACAAAACGCGAAAAGGAGATGATGTTTGGGTACAAACAACCCTTACTCCGATTTTGAACGATGAAAATGAGGTCGTCAAATTCATTGCCATTGATACGGACATTACGGAGGAGAAGGAATTTGAGCTCGAATTGGTGAAGCAAAAAGAGCACATTGAAGTACAAAATGAGCAGATTGCTTCAAGTATCAACTATGCCAAGAACATTCAGCAAGCGATTTTGCCCCTCTCCAAAGATATGGAGCGTTTCTTTGAATCCTTTGTTTTATTCCGTCCCAGAGATGTGGTTTCCGGAGACTTTTACTGGTTTGTGCATCGTCCTGCCTTTGACGATAATGAAGAAAAATTGTTTATGGCATCGGTGGATTGTACCGGACACGGAGTTCCCGGCGCATTTATGTCGATGATTGGCAGTCGGTTGCTTAGTGAGATTGTTTTGGAACAAAAGTTGGACAGTCCCAAAGATATTTTGGAAGAGTTGGACATAAAAGTGAAGAGAGCCTTGAGACAAGAATCTACCGATAATAATGACGGTATGGACGTTTCCCTTTGTATGGTTGCTAAAGAAAAGAAAGGATATCGATTGACTTATTCCGGAGCAAAGCTCGACCTTTACTATTGTCCTCACAAAGAGAACGAAATAAAAATTCTTTCTTCTGAAAGGCGATCCATCGGGGGGACAACCAAAAAAAGAACCAAGATTAAATTTACGGACAAAGAAATACACTTGCAAGCGGGCGATACATTTTGGATGATTACGGACGGAATTATCGACCAAAACAACGCAGACCGAAGACGTTTTGGAACCCCGAGGCTTTTGGAATCCTTAGACTCCGTAAAAGACATGCCCATGAGTGAGCAGCGAGAAATTGTTGCGGGAGTATTGGATGACTACCAAGGTGAGGAAGAGCAACGAGATGACATCACTTTGCTCGGATTCCGTTTCTGTAATAAATGGTAGATTTGGGAAAAACTTTATACTAAAAAGTAAATATAAAATAAAAAAGACGGTAAATTGTTACCGTCTTTCTTTTTGTGTGTCAAGGAAGTGGTTTAACCGAATTATTCGTCTCCGCCATCAACGCTGTCTGCAAGTCTGCTCATTTCATTGTCAAACATATACATATTGGCTTCCTTATTGCCCAACAATTGAAGTTTGTCCAGAATTGTACGGAATAAGGTTTCTTCTTCCATTTGTTCCTCCACATACCATTGCAAGAAATTTTGCGTGGCATAGTCTTTGACTCCGCTGCTGGTACTCATCAATTCGTTGATAGAGGCAGAAACCATCAATTCGTGCTCATAAATTGCCTCAAAAAGATCTTGAATTGATTTATATTCTTGCGGAGGTTGATCCACTTTCGGCACAATGGCGTGTCCTCCTCGGTCATTTACGTAATGAAACAACTTCAACATGTGTTCGCGTTCTTCTTGCGAATGTTTGTACAGAAAAGTTGCCGTTCCATTGTATCCTTTGACCTCGGTCCATGACGCCATTGCCAGGTACAACTGAGAAGCGTAATGCTCCTTTTCAATTTGCTCATTCAGAGCTTTTTCTACTTTTTTGTTTAACATAATTTTGATTTTAAATATGATTGATAATCTGATTGAATGTTTCGCTGGGGCGCATTGCTTTTTCCGCAGCGGCATTATCCGGCAAGTAATATCCGCCGATATCTACCGGTTTGCCTTCGATAGCTGCGATTTCTGCAAGAATTGTACTTTCTTTTTCTTTCAAAGTTTGGGCGGGTTCTGCAAATATTTTTTGCAATTCGGCATCTTCGGTTTGGGTAGCGAGAGCTTCTGCCCAATATTTTGCCAAATAAAAATGAGAAGCCCTGTTGTCCGGTTCGCCTGCTTTGCGAGAGGGCGAGTTTCCGTTTTCGAGATACTTCTCAACAGCTTTGTCCAAAGTGGTTGCCAATATTGCCGCTTTTTTATTATTGAACAGACCGGCTAAATGTTCCAAAGAAACAGTTAAAGCCAAGAATTCTCCAAGAGAATCCCAACGCAAATGCCCTTCGGATAAAAATTGTTGTACATGTTTGGGGGCTGATCCGCCTGCTCCGGTTTCAAACAAACCTCCGCCTGCCAGCAACGGTACTACGGATAACATTTTGGCACTGGTGCCCAGTTCCAAGATTGGGAATAAGTCAGTTAAATAATCCCTCAATACATTTCCGGTGACGGAAATCGTGTTTTTACCTTCTTTGCAGCGTTCCAGGGTGTATTGCATGGCTTCAACCGGTGTTTTTATGCTGATTTCCAAACCTTGAGTGTCAAAATCTTTCAAGTAGAGATTTACTTTCTTAATGATTTCAGCATCGTGGGCACGGTTGGGGTCTAACCAAAATATGGCGGGAGAGCCGGTTGCTTTTGCGCGAGTAACGGCTAATTTTACCCAATCTTTCACGGGAATGTCTTTGACTCGAGACATGCGCCATATATCTCCTTCTTCCACTTTGTGCTCCATTAATACATTTCCTTCTGTATCCGTTACTTGGACCGTTCCGCTTCCCGGTAACTCAAAAGTTGTGGGGTGAGATCCGTATTCTTCCGCTTTTTTGGCCATAAGACCAACATTGGCAACATTACCCATTGTGGCGGGATTAAAAGCTCCGTTGGCTTGGCAAAATTCAATGACTTTTTGGTACATACCGGCATAACATCGGTCGGGAATCACAGCTTTGGTATCGTACATTTTGCCGTCTGCTCCCCACATTTTACCGCCGTCTCTTACTACTACGGGCATTGAAGCATCAATAATGATGTTGTTGGGGACGTGTAAATTGGTAATTCCTTTGTCGGAATCGACCATGGCAAGTCGTGCTTGCTTTTTGTACAAGGCTTCGATGTCTTGTTTGATTTGTTCTTCTTCTTTGAGACCTTTGATTTTAGCGTACAGGTTGGCAATACCGTAGTTCAAATTGACTCCGGCTTTTTTGAGTGTCGGGGCATATTTTTCGAGGACATCTTTGTAGTAAGTGGCTACGGCATGACCGAAAAGTACGGGATCCGAAACTTTCATCATTGTGGCTTTCAGATGCAAGGAGAGCAGGATGTCTTGGTCTTTGGCATCTTGAAATTCTTTGGCGTAGAAATCTTTCAGAGCTTTGCGACTCATAAAGGTGGCATCCAGAATTTCTCCTTTTTCTGCTTGAAGTCCGTCTTTCAGAATGGTTTCTTTGCCGTTATTTTCTACTAATTTAATGCAGAAATCAAGGGCTTTATCGGTTGTAATTGATTTTTCGTTTCCGTAAAAATCTCCGTTTGACATGTGTGCCACGTGTGTTTTGGAATCTTTTGACCAGTCTTTCATCATTTTATGCGGATTTTTCATCGCAAAGTTTTTGACTGATGCAGCAGCTCTACGGTCGGAATTTCCTTCGCGAAGTACCGGGTTTACGGCACTACCCAAGACTTTGGCAAATCGGAGACGCAGTTCTTTGTCTGCATCAGTCTTGATTTCTTCCGGGTATGAGGGAACGGCGTAGCCTTTTTCCTGCAATTCTTTGATTGCGGCTTGCAGTTGCGGCACAGAGGCACTGATGTTAGGCAATTTAATGATGTTTGCAGATTCATCTTGTGTCAGTTTGCCTAATTCTGCAAGGGCATCCGAAATTTTTTGTTCCGGTTTCAAGTGTTCCGGGAAGTTTGCCAATATCCTTCCTGCCAAAGATATATCTTTGGTAACTACTTCTACTTCAGCGTGTTTGGTAAAGGCATTTACAACCGGTAACAGAGAGTAGGTGGCCAGTGCCGGAGCTTCGTCTATTTTAGTCCAGACAATTTGTTTCTTCTTTTGATTCATTTCTTATTTGTTTGGTGATTTATTAAAGGGTTAAAAATTAAAGCGCAATATTAAGTAAAATTAGAATTGAAAAAAAATTTAAAGGATAAAATCACTTTTTTCCGGGATAAAAAAAGATTACCTTTGTTGAGCGAATATTTATATAGAAGATGAGATGTTTTATTAGTTTTTCTTTTGTGTTCTTCTTTTTTGTCATGATTTCTTCGGGACAAAGCCCTCCGCAGGTATCATGGATGGAAATGAATACGCCGAGTGTGCAACTTATTTTCCCGAAGGAGAATGAAGAGGCGGCGTCTAAAATTTTGAATTATTTAGAATACATACAAGCGGCGGAAACGCATACTTTAAAGGTGAAGCCCAAGAAAATTTCATTGCTGCTGAATGCTCGCTCGGTTGTATCCAATGGTTTTGTGCAATTCATGCCTTTTCGCAGTGTTTGGTTTGCGACTCCGCCGCAACGAGCGGATGATTTGGGTTCCGAGAATTGGCTTTATACTTTGGGTGTACATGAATACAGGCATGTGGTACAGATGTCAAAAAATAATCGATATTTTACCCGTGCATTGAATTTTCTTTTTGGAGATTTGGGCTGGGCAGCCGGAGAATATTCTATTCCTCCTTGGTTTTTTGAAGGTGATGCTGTTTGTACCGAAACGGCTCTGACCTCGGGAGGCAGGGGGCGTATCCCCAAGTTTTTGATGCCGGTGAAGGCTATTCTCAATACCGGATTGTCTTATAAATATGATTGTGCAAAATTGGGATCCTTCAAAAGGTATTATCCGAATCACTATCATTTGGGGTATGAATTGTGTGCGGACAGTCGAGAAATGTTCGGGAGGGAGGTATTTGACAAGACGCTTGATTATGCTTCCAAGATTTCTTTTTGGCCGTTTGCTTTTTCGCGTGGATTAAAAAAAACTACGGGGCTCAATGAACGCCGCTTGTTTGACAAAATTATGCAAAAAAAACGTAAAGAAATAAAGGCGAAACAAGCAGAGGTAAACCCTTCGACTTTTTTTCCCGTAAGCAAAGACAATACCAAAGATTGGCGCAATTATGATGAAGTTAAACTATTGAATGACAGTATTTTAGTTGCAAAAAAAACAGAATGGGCGGGAGATATTACAGCCTTATATTTATTGCATATCTCTACCGGAAAGGAGCGCAAATTGATTGCAACAAATGCTAAAATCTTGACTGCCGGCGGCAATACAATTTATTGGTCGGAGACTTTGCCGGATTTGCGTTGGAGTGCGCAAAGTTTTAGTGATATTTTTTGCTATGACATAAAAACAAGGAAACAAAGGCGTTTGACTTTTAGACAAAAATTATTTGCTCCGACTTTGTCTCCCGACAGAAAATTTTTGGCTTGTGTGGAATACGGCAAAGAGTTGCAAACAAAAATTGTGTTATTGGATACTGAAACCGGAAAGGTCGTAAAATCTTTATCGGCAAAGAAAGGAGAGTTCTTCAGGACTCCGTCTTGGGATCCCTCCGGAGAGAAAATTGTTTTTGCAGCGGCAGATGATTTTTCTAAATCATTGAAAATCTGGAACATAAAAGAAGGTCGGGTCTTTGTGGCAGATTCTTTCGGAACCGAAAATATCGGAAGACCGGTATTCTATCAAAAGTATATTCTTTATAATTCTCCCTACGACGGTATCGGCAACATATATGCTCTTGATACCGTGAGCAAAAAACGCTTTCGGGTTACTTGTGCCAAATTTGGTGCTTATGATGCTTGTGTAAAAGATCATGAATTGATATACCGAAATTATACTGCCTCCGGATACAATGTGGTCAAAATCAAGTTGGATACTGCTCGGTGGGTAAATTTGCAAAATATTCCGAAATATGATTTCAAAACGGCAAGGATGCTGAGCCGGCAGGAGAAGGGAGAGTTCTTAACTTTGGATGATATTCCTCGAAAGGAATATCCGGTAAAAAAGTACCAAAAATGGAAACATGCTTTGCATTTTCACAGTCGATACCCAACCGTTCTTTTGCAAAACTCGGGGCAGGAGACTTCTTCTGTATTGCGAATTAATTTACTGACTACCAATATGTTAAAAACAATTTCCGGACAGTTGCAGGGTTCTTATGATTTTCATCGAGGGCTGTTCGGAGCTGGTTTTGTTTTCAGTGCCAAAACATATTTTCCGGAATTGCAGACGGCTGTTTCTTGGCAACAACGTGCTTATGACGGCAAACGATGGGACGAGTCTGCGGCGGCTGTCGGCTTAAAAATTCCGTTGAATTGGAGTCGAGGAGTGTATGTGCGGAAATTTGCCCTGAGCCATTCTGCCGGTTTACTTTGGGCAACTGATGATTTTTTTCGTGAATCGCCGACTCGTATTTTTTACCAAATGTACACAAGCTCTCTGGTTGCCGAATTTTTGAATATGCGAAAGAGGGCAGTGAGGGATTTGTACCCTAAATTTGGTCAGGAGATACAGGCGTTTGGCACAATGACATTGCCGGGTTCGGATAAAAAGGGCAGACACTGCGGACTTGCCGCTACTGCATATCTTCCCGGTTTTTTTGCGCATCATTCTTTTGTGCTAAAGGGGGCGGCGGAAACTCAAATCAAGAAAACAGATTCGTCCGGTTATTACTCCTTTAAAAATAATTTTTCTTTGGCAAGAGGCTATGACGTTTCGGATTATGAGCGTCAATACAAAGTGGCGGTGAATTATGCTTTCCCTTTGTGGTATCCGGATATAAATTTAGGACCGATCCTTTATTTTAAACGTTTATACACACAAGTTTTCTTTGATTATTCTCGTTTCTTTAATATTGATAATCAGAGATTTGAATGCACTTCTGCGGGTATGGAATTGTATGTAAATTTTCACATCTTTCGCGTGGCACATATGCTTACTGCCGGATTTCGGGCTTCTTGGCTTTTTGCAGCAAACAGACCTCATTGGGAATTTTTATTCTTCGGCTTGAATTTTTAGAGTACAAGAATTAAGTTGCGGTCGGCTTCGGAGTTTTATTATTCTTGCAAAGTCAGCCGGAAACCTTCGCCATGCTTATTCAGAATTTTGATGCGAGGATCCATCTTTAATATTTTTCGTAACTTGGTGATATACACGTCCATACTGCGGGCGTTGAAGTAATCGTCTCCGTCCCAGACTACTTTCAGGGCATATTTTCTTTTGACTAAATGCTCTTTATGTAAACACAGAAGTTGCAGTAAATCAGTTTCTTTGGAAGTGAGTCGATGTTTTTCCTCCGGATTATCGGTTACGTAAATTGTGTAGGCATTGGGTTGAAAAGTCAATTTGCCGATTTCAAAACTCTCCGGATTTTTTTTGTCGGCTCCGCTGCGCCTGACAACTGCTTCAATGCGATAAAGCAATTCCTCCATATTAAAAGGCTTGGTGATGTAGTCATCGGCACCTACGCGAAAACCGGACAAAACATCTTCTTTTAAAACCTTGGCTGTCAGGAAAATAATGGGTATTGAACGGTTTATTTTTCGGATGCTTTTGGCAACCTCAAATCCGTCTTTGTGAGGCATCATAACGTCCAAGATGCATAAATCATAGACATTTTTTTTGTAGCCCTCTAAGGCAGCAACTCCATCCGGGTATAAATCGGTAACATAGTTTTTGATTTGCAGGTATTCTTTCAACAAAATACCTAAATTTATGTCATCTTCTGCCAATAGTATTTTTAGTTTGTTCATGGGTTTTTATTTTTCTTTATAACGGGAAAAAGTATGATAAATTGAGAACCTTTGTCTTGTTCGCTTTTTACGTGAATCGTTCCTTTGTGTTCTTCGACAATGCGTTTGACGTAACTGAGCCCCAGTCCAAAGCCTTTGGTGTTGTGTAAATTCCCGGTGGGTACCCGGTAGAATTTGTTGAAAATCTTTTTCTGGTTTTCTTTGCTGATACCGATCCCGTTGTCTTCTATAACGATTTTTATTTGAAAATAGTTTGATGAGGAAGTGATTTTAATACTTGGGGCGATGTTTTCTCGGGAATATTTCAGAGCATTATCCAGCAGGTTGAAAAAGATATTGGTTAAATGCAGTTTGTCCCCGGAGAGTATATGTGATTGTGCGTTCAGTATTGTTTGGATGCTTCCGCCTTTGTTTTTTACTTTGATTTCTGTATTTTTAACTACGGAAAGAATCAAGGCGTGAATGTCTGTAGTTTGAAAATTGAAATGAATGTTGCCTTTCTCGAAAAGGGAAGTTTGTAATACTTTATCTATTTGAAATTCAAGCCTTTGGCTTTCGCTGCTAATCATTTGTAGAATTTGCCGGGTGCGTTTTTCATCCATTCGGATTAAGTTATCTCCGAGCATTTGTGAGGCTAGAGAGATGGTCGAAACCGGTGTTTTCAATTCGTGCGTCATGTTATTGATGAAGTCATTTTTGAGTTCCGAAAGTTTGCGTTGCCTCAAGATGTAATATAATATAAAGATGAATGTGAGTATGATAATAGCCGTAATTATCAATGATAGAATGACTTCGCGGGGCAATTGAGCAGGGGTGAGTTGATTCTCGTTTTGGAAGTAAACCACCAAGAAGTAAGGGGAGGCGAGCAGGTCATTCGGAAAGAGTTGTATTTCGTAAGTTTGCTTGATGTAATGCAGACTGAAATTTTTTGATTTCTCCGAGTAGGAGCCGGATTGGTCTCTGATAGCGAAAGCGTAATTATCGGGCAAGTTGTTTTGTTTGAATCTTTCAGATATAATTTTCCGGATATCGACTGCTTCGAGTCTTTTTTCTATTTTCTCTTCTCCGGCAAGCATCCGGTTTATGATACCTTGAATGAAAGCTATTTTTTTATTCAATTTCCCTTTTAGATTTTTGTTTATTTTCTCTGACAAAAGAGAATCCGGAAGAGAGTCAATTGTCCGGTTGGGATCCTTTGGGCTTTTCAGCTTATTGAGTAAAGTGCGATGCTTTTTATACCGCTGAGATTGGGCATACATGCCCGATGCTCCCGTAATACTGAGTAAAGCTTCTCGTTCTTCGGCAGTTTTGACTATTTCAAAAAGAGTCTTGTTTACCCTTTCGGAGAATTGTTTTTCGGATACAATCCGCACGTTATTCAGCCAAGCAATTTGCACCGAAATAAGCAAAGCTACCGTAGCAATCATTATTCCGGCAAGTATGCGAATATATTTTTTATTCATCTATTTTTCTTTGACTGATTTTTTTGTTGACAAATATTAAAGGCGGCGCATCGTTTGTTCTGTGGTTTGTTTTTTCCATTCCATAAAAGTTCCTTCTTTGATTTTTTCCCTTGCTGTTTTTACCAAGTCCATATAGAATGCCAAATTATGAATGGTCGCAATTTGTGCGGCAAGTCGCTCCTCACTTTTCATCAAGTGTCGCAGATAAGCCTTGGAGTAATAGGTATCTACAAAAGAATGTCCGTTTTCATCAAGCGGGCTGAAATCGTGTTTCCATTTTTCGTTTTTGATATTGATCCGTCCCTCTCGGGTAAAGAGCATGCCGTTGCGTCCGTTGCGAGAGGGCATAACGCAGTCAAACATATCCACACCCAAGGCAATTCCTTCCAAAATATTTTCCGGAGTGCCCACGCCCATCAAATAACGAGGTTTATCTTTCGGCAAAATGGCATTCACCACGGCAATCATTTCATACATCTTTTCGGCAGGTTCGCCTACAGAGAGACCGCCTATTGCATTGCCCGCACAATTTTTCTCCGCAATGTACGCCGCTGATTGTTGCCGCAAATCCTTAAAAGTCCCTCCTTGAACAATCGGAAAAAAAGTTTGAAAATATCCGTACTTGGCATCAGTTTTTTCAAAGTGAGCAAGACCTCTGTCCAACCATCTGTGTGTCAAATGCATAGAACGTTCTACATAGGAATAATCCGCAGGATAAGGCGTACATTCGTCCAGAGCCATTACAATATCGGCACCGATGCTTCGCTGAATATCCACTACTTTTTCGGGGGTAAAGAGATGTTTGCTCCCGTCTATATGCGAACGAAATTCCACTCCCTCTTCCTTCAATTTTCGTATATCGGAAAGTGAAAATACTTGATAACCTCCGCTGTCGGTCAGCATAGGTTTGTCCCAATGGATGAATTGATGCAGTCCGCCCGCTTTTTCCAAAGTTTCGATTCCCGGACGCAAATACAAATGGTATGTATTTCCCAGAATGATTTGCGCTTGAATGTCTTTGTCCAATTCTGTTTGGTGTACCGCTTTTACCGACCCGACAGTTCCTACGGGCATAAATATGGGAGTTTCCACTATCCCGTGCGCCGTGGTCAAAGAACCTTGGCGCGCTTCGGAGAGTTTATCTTTGTTCTCGATGGTGAATTGCATTTGCATCTTTCGTTACATTTATTTTCAAAATACAAAGATGGGAAAAAAGAACAAAAGCGGGTACTTCTCAGTTTTATAATTTTCAATAAATTCTTTTAAAATAAGATTAACCCATTTTAACAAAGGGGCGGTTATAAGGGGAGGAGATACAAGGAACAAAGAATTGGACCCCTTGCTAAAAAGAGAGAATATGAAAAAAAAATATTTTTTTTTGCATAATTAATAATATTTGTGTTATATTTGCGGTTGAGAATTTTAATTGTTTAACTAAAAATTGTTTGTTTATGAAAAAACTAATGCTATTACTTGCAGTCATTGCTCTTTGCGGGTTGCAGGTGTACGCGCAACGGACAGTAACCGGTAAGGTTACGAACGATGCTGCTGAAGGATTACCGGGAGTAACGGTGGTCGTTAAGGACGCTGATGTTACAACTCTGACTGACGGGGAAGGAGTTTACTCCATCACTCTTCCCGAAGGAAAGAATACCTTGATATTCAATTATCCCGGTTTGGAAACTCAGGAACTTGCAGCTACCGGAGGCACCCTGAATGTGATGATGAAAGCGGCAGGAGATACTCAAATTGGAGACGTAATGGTGGTTGCATACGGAACTGCCAAAAAATCCAGTTTTACCGGATCGGCAGCTAAGGTTGATGCCGAAAAAATTGAAATGAAGAATACTTCAGAGATTTCTAAAGCCTTGGCTTCAGAAGTATCCGGGGTACAAGTCATTAACACCAGCGGTCAGCCCGGTGAAAACGCAAAAGTACGTATCAGAGGTTACGGTTCCGTAAATGCGAGTCGTGCTCCTTTGTATGTTGTTGACGGTGTTCCTTATGACGGAGACATCAGTGCGATTAACCCTTCCGATGTTGCTTCGCAAACCGTATTGAAAGATGCTTCGGCTGCCGCTCTTTACGGGTCCAGAGGTGCTAACGGGGTTATTGTTATTACCACGAAAAAAGGAAAAAAAGGTCATTCTTCCATAGAAGTAATTTCCAAGGCAGGATTAAATACTCGTATTTTGCCGGAATATGAAGTTATTGAGTCTCCGGAAGAATATCTTGAGCTTATTTGGGCAGGTTTGAAAAACAGATTCGGAGCTCCGACAGCTCAAGCCTTGTTGTTTAACGGAGATTATGGAATAAACCCTGTATATAATATGTGGAATGCAGCTCCGAATGAATTGATAGACCCGGCTACCGGTAAATTCAAGCCCGGTATCTCTAGAAAATATACTCCGGAAAGCTGGAGAGACAATATTTTCGAAATGCGACCGGTTTATGACTTATCCGTGAAATTCAGCGGAGGATCGGAAAGAACCAATCATTACACATCCTTCAGTTATCGGGACGACAAAGGGTATTACATTCAGTCTTCTTTTAAAAGATTGAATATGAGAACGAATTTGGATTATCAAGTCATAAAGAAAGTCTTGAAAACCGGTTTGAGTATGTCTTATTCTAAATTGAAATACAGCAATCCCGGACAAGCCGGTAATATGAATAACGGTTTTGCTTATGTGAACGGAATTCCCCCATTATTCCCTGTTTTTCAAAGAGATAAAGACGGGAATAAAATAAAAGACCCGGTGTTGGGAGGTTACTTGTACGACTACGGATTTTCAACAAGAGAGTTCGGTGGCGGTATCAACCCGGCCGGATCGATTCGTCTGGATAAGAAAAAGAATACAACTCATCAATTGGAAGCCAACCCTCATATCGAGTTACGCTTTTTTAGAGACTTCACATTTACTTCCAGGCTGGGTATGCAGTATTTCCTTGCAGATAAGGGGCAACTCACTAACCTTTTCTACGGAGATGCCAAAGGTATTGGACGTGTCTACCGCACGCACGATCAAATGTTCTCTTACACATGGAACCAAATCTTGAATTGGTCGCACAGTTTTGAGCGTCATAACCTTTCTGCTTTTGTCGGACATGAAGTCAATGAGTATAAATTTAAACGAATGTACGGAGCGATGTCTAAAATTGCCGATCCGGACAATATGGAGTTGGTTAATGGTGTAATTAAAGACAACTTGTACTCTTATACAAGTGTAAACAAATTAGAAAGTTACATTGCACAAGCGAAATATGACTATGCCGAAAAATATTTCCTTCAAGTAAACTTCCGAAGAGACGGAACTTCTCGTTTTCCTAACGGTCGTTGGGGTAACTTCGGATCCGTAGGTTTGGCATGGATCGTTACCAATGAGAACTTTATGCAAGGACTTACTTGGTTAAAAGAATTGAAACTGAAAGGAAGTTACGGAGTTCTCGGTAATCAATCTCTGCTTGATGCCGGAGGCTACGCCTTGTATTATCCTACCTATGATGATTATTCCATCGAAAACTTGAATAATGCAATCTCTCTTGTTCCCGGATACAAAGGAAATAAAGATTTAACTTGGGAAAAAAGTCAAACCATCAACTTAGGTTTCGATCTGAACATTGCCAATGTATTTGAATTGGGTGTAGAATATTTCAAAAAGAACACCACGAACCTTTTGTTCCAAAGAGAAGTGCCCCGTTCTTTCGGTTATGCAAGCCTTCCTGTGAATGACGGAGAATTATTGAATACCGGAATAGAGCTTCAAATGATGGCTCATCTGGTCAATACCGATGATTGGAAAGTGAACCTCAATTGGAATGCCGCTCATTACGACAATGAAATTGTGGCAATGCCTAAAAATTCCAAAGGAGAAGAAGTAAACTTGGAACAACACAGAAAGATTGGTAAGCAATATGTGTTTGGCTATCAAAAAGGACATTCTATCTATGATTTTTATATGAGAGATTATGCCGGAGTAGATCCCGATAACGGAAGAGCACAATGGTATGCTTGTTATGACCGATTGGCAGATGGTACTATGGTACATATCAAGAACTTGGAGCAATACAAAGAAAAAAATGAAATTCATGAATTGGTTCGAGATTTGACTCAAGATTATGACCAAGCCACACAATATTATATCGGCAAATCCGTACTTCCCGATCTCTCCGGAGGTTTCGGTTTGGATGCAAGTTACAAAGGCATTCGTCTTGCCGCTCAATTTGCTTACGGAATCGGAGGGTATTCTTATGACCGTGCCTATGCAAGTTTGATGCACAATAAACCTCTGGGGGCATACAACTGGCACAAAGATATTTTGGACAGTTGGAAAGAAGAAGGGGATGCTACAGACGTACCGGTATTGATGCCTCATACCTCAAACAGTGCAGACCTCAAAGGGAACTCGACTTCTTCGAGATTCTTGACCAAAAAGTCTTATTTGGCTTTGAATACGGTAAATCTTTCTTATACCTTCTCCAGAGACATGTTGAACCGAATGAAGGTACAAGATCTGACCTTCTTCTTAACCGGAGACAATCTCTTCCTGTTTTCCAAAAGAAAAGGATATAACCCGATGACCTCAGAAGACGGAACTACCAATGCCTATCGTTATTCTCCTTTGAGTACATTTAGTTTGGGTGTAAAAATTAAATTTTAAAAAAAAATATAGAGACAATGAAAAGTTTAAATAAAATAATAATGTGGACTGCTTTAGCCTTATTGGTATTTACCGTAGGCTGCAGTAAAGATTTTCTGGATGAAAAGCCCACGAAGAGTCTTACCGCTGAACGTTTGGCGGAAATTGCGCCCTTGAACCCCTCTGCTCTTGCCGGAGGTGTGGAAGGTATTTACTCCTTGACTTTCCAATACGGAGTTGGCGGTTGGGGAGGCCATGATGACTTCGGTCAAAAGTCTTTTGACATTATGTCCGGTATCGTATGCGGTGATATTGCTCAACTTTCGCATGCTTACAATAAGTTTACCGGAGCTTCCAACCTGCAAGGTCTCACAAGATCCGGAGCAGATAGTTACAAAATATGGCGATATTACTATAAAATCATTAAAGAAGCCAATGGTTTTATAGAAACCTTCAATGACCAAATGCCCGAGAAAAAAGAAGCCAAATACACTTATGGGCAAGTCAAAGCTCTGAGAGCCTATGCGTATTTGTATTTAGTGAACTTTCTTGCAAATCCGTATTCCGTAGCCAAAGATGATAAAGCAATCGTCTTGACTTTGAAAAATGACGATATTGCCAAGCCTCTTTCTACCGTTCAAGAGGTTTATGATGTAATCATCAGCGATTTGGAAACTGCCGTAGAGGCTTTGGAAGGTTTTGACAGAGCAAACAAGAGTTCTATCAATCAAAACGTAGCACGCGGTTTCCTTGCTTATGCTTATCTGTTTACGGAAAATTATGCCAAAGCAGAAGAAACTGCCAATGCCGTGATTGCCTCCGGTGAATTTGAGTTGATGTCCAAAAAAGAAGTATTCCAATCCGGGTTTAACAACGTAAATATCTCCGGTTGGATGTGGGCATTTGATTTGACTACGGATAATACAGCTATGTTACCTACTTTCTGGGGGATGATGGACTACTTTACTTATGGATATTCTTCTGTAACCGGTTGGGCTATCAGCAACAAATTGTATGCTCAAATCCCGAACTCTGATGTGCGAAAAAAACAATTCGAAAAAAAATTCAAATACAGACCTACGCATAAGTTTTTTGATGCAGGCAGAATTCCAGATGGAGACAGAACCTGGACTAATGACGAAGTCTATATGCGTGTAGCCGAAATGTATCTGGCAAAAGCGGAAGCGCAAGCCCGACAAGGAAAAGATGTGGAAGCTCAAAAAACACTCAAAATTCTTGTAAAAGAAAGAGATACCGATGCAGGCAGAATAGACTCCGAAACCGGAGAAGATTTGCTCGATGAAATCTATTTGCAATGGAGAATTGAGATGTGGGGAGAAGGTAAAACATTGTGGGCAATGAAACGTTTCCAAAAAACTAACGCACGAGGCGATAACAGTTTCTTGTTTCCCGGCGTTGAGTTTGCTTACAACGACCCTCAAATAATCGTACAAATACCGGATGTGGAGTTGAACGCCAACCCGGAGATACAATAGTTTTTTAACGATAATTAAAAAGAAAACGATATGAAAAAGAATGTTTTAATTATATTTGCCGCCCTTCTCGTAGGTATGATCGGCTGCAAAAAAGAAGAGTCTCCCTATTCCTTTACGGAGGGGGCTACTCTGGAAGTAAGCTCTGCCATAACTTCACTTGATACCCTTGTGTATGTCTCTTGTGAAGCGAAGAGTGCCGATCTCTGCTCTAAGGTAACTGTTACTAATGTAGATGGAGATGTTGTAGGTGAAATCCAATTGCAAGACGGAAAAGGCAGCACCCAAATAGACGGAAATAAACTGCATTTCACGAATGCCAAAGGAGAAGAACTTATAGAAACTGATGCTACGACAGCGATTTTTTTGACCGCAGATACCGATAATCCTTCTACCTACCAACATCTCATTACGGTAGTAGATCCGGGTGTTGAATCGAAACTTCCAAAGGCAGTCGAGTATAATGTCAATGAAACCCAGGAAATTGAAGTTTCTTGGTCTTATAAACCTCTTTTTGCTAAAGTTGACGATGGCTCTGTAATGCTTTTTGCTCAGATTCCCGGAATAATGGGCTGGACGCCTGTTGCCACAGGAAAAAATAATGAGGACAAAACCGTTTGCAAAATAACCGGAGGAAACGTGGAATTTGAAGCTGGAACAACGCCACCTTATGCTCTTGATCCGGGAGATAAAATTATGTTCCTTCTTGTGGCCAATTCCTCAGCAGCCGGTTCGGAGATATATCTTTATTTGGGAGCAGTACCTCTTGTATATGTCGATGAAACTTTTGCGGAAGGCTTGAATGAGCATAAAATCAAACTTTCCATGGATAAAAACGGTTATGATTTTTCTATTCCGGATTATAAAGCGGATTCTATAGCCGGCGCAGACATTGCTTTTACCGTGGATAATTCCGGAAATATAAAAGTAGGTTTGAAACCTGTCGGCAATACAGAATTTCTTGCTTATGCAGGTTGGTCTTCTTTATATTCGGATTCAGAACATGCCAGTTTAGAAAAACATGCTTATGCTCCTGCAGCCAATGCCTATCAGCAAGATCTCAGTTCAGGCAAAGTCATTCTTTTCAGAACAAAAGAAGATCCTGCCGATGAATGGAAATATGGCGCAATCAAAGTACTGTCAGTAGATAAACCACAGGGCGTGGATAAAGACAGTTACGTAGAACTCTTGTACAAGATAGAAGGAGATGAAAAAACGAAAGGATAATAAATTTACTTTTGTCTTTATTCAAGAGAAATAAACAAGACAGCCCTCTGCTTTTCGCAGGGGGCTTCTTTTTTTGGAAAATAAACTTGCTAAAGAATCTAAGTGTTGGAATATCGGAGAAATTAGCCTGAACTTTTTTATTATTTGCAAAAAAAACATTACATTTGCAGGTGAGAGATTCATTGTTTCATTGATTAGTAAAAAAACATGCCTTTGGGAGTTAAACTGCGTTTTCGTGCAGAAATATTCGTATTTTTCCGGAATTTCTGCTTTGGGAGAAATAAAGTAGACGTCAAAAAGTTTTTTGCCGGTGTAATTCTTTTTATTCCCTTTGTTTTGTTCTCCTGCAACCCTTTGCAACAAGCTCAAAAAACGGCTTTGCGTAAGTATGGGACGGATACCTTGTCCGCGGTAAATGAAACTCATACTTTTGTATTGTTTCAACAAGCCTCAAAGAGCCGATCAAATCCTTATGCAAAAACACACTTCTTTGTCTATGACTTGAAGCGGAATGAAGTGATTTACGAAGATTCCATACCATCTGCATCTGTCCGGTGGCATACTGCTCAATCTTTGTTAATCAGCAGGCAAAAAGGAATTATCCAAGATACTGAAGATGACGGGAAAATACGCTACATTTATGATTTAAATACGAAAAAAACGAAAGAAGTCTCTCCAAATACACAAAACGAAAAAATATAAGGGCGCGAAAATAATTTTTATTTTCGCAGTTCATATAATTAGAAAACAACAAACAAAATAAAACTACAGATCGTATGAAAAGGAAATTTTACATTTTAGGAACCTTGTTTACAGCAGGAGCCTTGTCGTTATTTTTCTTGTTTCCGAAAAATAACTCGGATCATGAAGAACACAAAGCAACTGCTCGAATGACAGCGAAGGAAATTTTTGCCAAAAAATTTGCCGAAAAAAAAGAAAGGAAAAGGAAAGGATATGCCAAGGCAGATAAACCGGATATGTTCTCACGTTATTTTAACGAAATCACGACTCGTATAGGAGAAGAAAAATCCGGTTACGGTATGAACTTCCAAGTGGAAGCGTACAACAAGGCATGGAAACAAATGCGCTTTTTGAAACGCAAAAAAGCAAATTTACCTTGGAAGTCCAGAGGCCCTGCCAATGTCGGTGGGCGTACCCGCGCCATCGTCATAGACCCCGATGATCCTACCCACAAAACTTGGATAGTCGGTGCCACCACCGGCGGTGTTTGGAAAACTACAGACGGTGGAGAAAGTTGGACAAATCTCTCCTCAACATTCTCGAACCTCTCTTTGAGTGCTTTGGCAATGGCAGCTTCTGACCATAATGTTCTTTATTTGGGAACCGGTGAAAGTTTCCCGGGAAGTGCTCAACTGCCCGGAAACGGAATTTGGAAGACAACCGATAAAGGAAATACTTGGACACAATTGGATGCAACCGTCAATGAAAAGTTCTATTATGTTAATCGATTGGTTGTGAGTCCTTCCGATCCGAACATCGTTTTGGCTGCGACTCAACAAGGCATTTTTAAAACAACTGATGGCGGAACTACTTGGCGGGAAGTCTATACCGGAGATTACGGAATACAATCTTTGGTAGAAGATCCTTCGGATTTTTCAATTTTGTATGCCACGGAATATGGACGAGGAGTTTTAAAATCAACCGATGCCGGCGAAACTTGGAATTATAGTAATACCGGATTGTTGCCCGGTCGCCGACATGAAATAGCGGTATCTCCCGTAGATAACAATTGTGTCTTTTTGTCGGTCAATATTTCTTCTAAAAAATCAGAAGTCTATTTCTCGGACAACAAAGGAGCCAATTGGTCTAAATTCAAATCAACTTTGAATTTTCTTGGCGGACAAGGAGATTATGACAATGTTATTGAAGCTCATCCTTATGAAGCCAAACAAGTATTTGTAGGAGGCGTGGATTTATGGAAATTAAATTTTAACGGCAATTTAACAGAGTCTGCCCCCCTAATAAAAACAGCGGATACTGTCGGCACTTCCTCCTTCTTGTCATTTGTCAAATTTGGAGGAGAATTTCTCGGAGGTGGTATGAGTATCAAAGACGGTAAAGAAATAGAAGCATCCGACTATGTCTCTTTTGAAATTCGTTTTGGTCCCGGATTGAAACAAAAAGCCCATCGTTTTACTGTGCCGGACAAAGCCACCTCAGGCGTTAAAGAAACCGACTATACCTACCGGGATTACGTTGAGGTACCTTTTCAAGTGTGGGATACAGACAATAATCGTCAAATGATGGTTTCATTTCGAGATCAGGAAAAAGACGGAGACTTTAACCTCTACGTCAGAAGCGACAAGGATGAAGAAGCTGATAATTACGGAAAATTAGGCAGAGAATATATTTTTGTTAATGCAATTCCTTACAGTGAAACTCCCAACACGGAAATTACCAAATCCGGAGGGCATTTGTACAAATGTTTGAGCATGTTTTGGCCTGTATTGACCGATGGAGCCACTTGGGATCCTGCGGCCTTGCCCACTTCTAAAATTCGGGTTACTTCCGGCACGTTCCAACTCATTGAGGGAGGTCTTCCGGTTTCAGTGGCTGATGCTTACGGTCAATATGACATTTACGGAGGAGGCAACAGTTATGAACAAGACAAAGGATTTGGAAATACTTCTATTCCCGGCTTGCACCCGGATCATCACTGTTTAAAAATAATAAAAACGGGAGCGGATAAATTCACCATTATCAATGGAAATGACGGAGGTTTGGCAATTTCGGAAGATAATGGGGCTACTTTTAAAATGTTGCCCAACAACTATGTAACGACCCAATTTTATGGAGCAGCCAAAAATCCGGAAGCAGATCAATATATCGGAGGAATGCAAGACAATGGAACATGGCAATCACCTCCGGGAGTCGAAGCATCGGAAACAAGCAAATACTTTTTCCGACTTGGAGGAGACGGATTTGAATGCCTGTGGCATGCCAAAGACAAAAACAAAGTGCTTGGCAGTCTTTACAACAACGATATTTTTCGATCAAACAATGGAGGAAAGAAATTTTACAATTCTACAGGAGGAATCAAAAAAGATGACGGACCTTTCATTACCCGTTTATCAGTTTCTAAGGAAAATCCGGATTTAATTTTTGCGGTTGGAGCCAAAGGGGTGTATCGAAGCGAGAATTTCGGACTTTTGTGGAAAATGCAAGAAATCGGTGAGAATTGGGGAAATCTTTCCAGCAGCCACAATGTGGAAGTATCCCTTGCTAACGGCAGCATTGTTTGGGCAGGAAAGGGAATGGCAGATGGAAAACTCAACCTTTTTGTATCTACTGATGAGGGCAAAACCTTTCAAGCTTCCAACAATTTTGACAAAATGGACATGAAGGCTTATGTCAGCGCTATTGCGACTCATCCTACCGAAGACTCCACGGCGTACGCTCTGTTTTCTTTGGCAAAATCTCCCAAAGTTTTGAGAACCAAAGATTTAGGGCAAACTTGGGAGGATATATCCGGCTTTGGAACAAACGAGGTGAGCAGTAACGGATTCCCGGATGTGATTGTACATTCCCTATTGGTTATGCCTCATAATACAAATATCATTTGGGTAGGAACCAATATCGGAATCTTTGAATCTGAAGACAACGGAGAAACTTGGCATTTGGCAAATAATGGATTACCACCCGTTTCTGTTTTCGACATGTTTATTTCCGGAAAACAAATTGTGCTGGCTACTCACGGTCGTGGGATCTGGACTGTGGATATTCCCGAAATAGAAGAAGCTCCTTACTTGAGCGATTTTGTCTTGTTTGATGACAAAGAAACGGATACTGCAGCCATACACACTGAATTTAAAGTTGCTTATGATTCTGTCCAAGTATTTAATCAAGGAAACTACATCAAAACCTTGTTCCAAACCACTGAAGATATAGATACTATTGGTTTACAGGTAGATAAAGGACAGAAAAACTATGCTTATGTAATCGCCTACAAAGCCGGAAAGGCTTGTAAATCCAATACAATAAACCTTAAGTTCCGAAAATCCACAGGAATCTCAGCTTTGTTACATCCGCAGAATACGAAGGTTTATCCTAATCCTTGTAAGGAAACTTTGCATTTGAAATTTTCCAAAAACATTTCAGGCAAAATATATTTGGGATTATTTGATATGCAAGGCAAACAAGTAATGACCAAAGAAGAAGCCAATATCAGAGCCGGTCAGGAAAGTTCAATCGACTTGCGAAGATTATCGGCGGGTACTTATATTTTGATGGTAAAAGGAAATGGAATTTTCGAAAGTCACAAAATATTTGTAAGGTAAGAATCTCTTTGTTGTAGAAATATTTCGAATCCCGGTTGCACAAAAATCTTTGTCCGCCGGGATTCTTATTTTTGCAAAAAATCTTCAGCAGCTTGTATATCTTTGTATTTGCCTAAATCAAACCAGTAATTGTAGTTGGCTTGGTGAGCTGCAATTGCATGATCCTTTGCTAAACGCAGGTACAAATCAATGATTGAAAACTTTCCGGTTTCTTCAATTAAAGGAAATATTTTACGGCTGATAACATGCACTCCGGAGAACGCATAATTGTTGTTAATCAGAGACTTACGTGATATTATCTTTTCGTTTGTTTGCTGATTTTCCCAACCGCACAAGCAGGCATGTTCATCAAAGATTAATTGTCGGGAACTTTTACGAGGGTGCACCGCCAGACTTGCCAAGGCATCTCCGGATTGATGGTCTTCTATCAATTTTCCCAAATCCATATCTGTAAAAATATCGGCATTGTGCACCAAGAAATAGTCCGATTTATCTAAAAAAGGTTTTGCTTTTAAGATACCTCCGCCGGTGTCCAATAACAAATTGCGTTCGTCCGAAATGTCGATATGCAAACCAAAATTATTTTTAACCTTAAGAAAATCAATGATTTGTGAAGCAAAATGATGCACATTGATAACAATATGATCGAAATGAGCATCTTTCAATTTCAGGAGCAAATGTTCCAACATCGGTTTCCCGAGGACCTCGACAAGGGCTTTGGGTTTGTTTTTAGTCAAAGGGAAAAGGCGAGTTCCCAGTCCGGCAGCAAAAATAAGGGCAGTCATCGGCAGTATTATTTAAAATCAGGAAACGAATGATAAAAGACATCTTGTATTTTTGTGCGAATATTCATTCGAATCAATTTCATGTTGGTGGCTGAGGGGTGGATACGGTTTGATAAGAATATGTATATAAAATTGTATTTGGGATCTATCCACAAGAGAGTTCCGGTGAATCCGGAGTGTCCGTAACTTTCATTAGAAGCGTAGTTTGAGCAAGGACCGCCGGAAGGACGTCTCGGTTTGTCGAATCCTAAAGCTCTCCGATTGCCGGTAAAAGCTTTTGTGCTGAATTTTTTTAAAGTTTCACTATCCAAAAAATGATGACCTCCGTATATCCCGCCGTTCAAATACATTTGTGCTAATTTTGCTAAGTCATCGGCATTGGCAAAGAGTCCGGCATGACCGTTTACGCCTCCGGTCATTGCTGCCGCATAATCGTGTACATATCCGTGTATCAATTGTTTCCTGAAAAAGAAGTCTGATTCCGTAGGTATGATTCGTTTTTTGGGGAAGCGATTCAGCGGTAAGTATCCGAGGGTTTCGGCACCCAGCGGTTTGTAAAAATGTTTACTTGCGTAGAGGTCTTGCCTCATGCCTGTCGTTTGCTCTATGAATTTGTTGAAAAGAATAAATCCCAGATCACTGTATTTATATCCGTGATGTTTGCGCAATTTGGAGTCATATATTTCTTGACACATTGTATCTCTGTAAGACTTTGTTATATAGAGGTTTTGAGCTACTTTAACAGAGAATTTTTTGCTCTTTTTTGAGCTGTAAATGGTTTTATCCAAAATTTTTTTCTTTCTGTTTGAATAGGTGTGCAAATAAAAAGGAATCCAGTCGCGCAATCGGGCTTGGTGTGCCAGAATATCTTTGATTCGTACATTTCTTTTGTTTGTATTTTTCAATTCCGGCAGGTAATCCGAGAGTTTTTTATTTACATTAAACTTCTTATTTTCAGAAAGTTGCATCAATATAGGCAGGGTAGAAGCTATTTTTGTAATGGAGGCTAAATCATAAATATCGGTATTTCGGGTGTGCACTTTTTTGGCGTATGTATGGTATCCGTAAGATTTTCGAAAAAAGACTTTCCCGTTTCTTATTCCGATAACAGTGGCTCCCGGATATGCCCCTTGGGTGATTCCGTCAAGGACTATGGAGTCAATTTTTTTTAGAGAATCTAAACGCAAATGTAAATCTTCGGGTGAGACGTATTCCAGCCGGTTTTTCAGGTAAGTCTTTCGGCATCCTGCCGGAAAAACGCCGGCAGTAACGGGCAAAATCCCGCGGGCACTAATTCCTCCGTAGAGCAATTCAGCCGTGAGGCGACCGGTGATTGTCCAATCGTTATAAGCAACGACTATTGCCGGAATATTTTGCGGTTTTGTAAGTTTTTGCAAAGCATACGGATTCCCGAAAACGACCAAGATTACTTTTGTGCGTTCGGCAAGTTTCTCTACAAATTCAAGGGTCCGGGGGCTGATGCCAAAATTTGGCGGCTTGTTGCGAAGATTATGTAAGCTGACAATAACTTCCTTATAACCGGACAATTGGGAAATGTATTTGTTAAAAACTTCCGTTTGGGCTTTGGCAGAAACGGAAAATTGCGGCAAGGCTTCGTAGCGTTTCAACATGTTTTGGAAACTGTATTCCTTTTTTTTCCCGATAGCAATGGCTGCTCGTTTTTTTTGAAGGTTGCTGATGGGCAACATATTTTCGGCATCTTTCACGACTGTGATCCCCGAGGCAATCAAGTGATGAGATAAAATTTTACTTTCGGGGGTATTTAGATCTTCGATTAAGTGTTTGATCTGCACAGGTTTGTAGTCCTTTAATAATCCCAGCCAATTTTTTGTCTTCAATATTTTTCGACATTTTTTTGTAATATCGCTTTCGCTCAGCAAGCCTGATTTGATGGCTTGTTTTATTTTTGAAAAAGCTCCCGGAGTATTTTCGGGCATTAGTAAGACATCTACTCCGGCACGTAAAGCCGCGACTTCAATATCTCCCGGTTTTGTATATTGCGTAACTCCTTGCATGCCGAGCGCATCGGTGAAAACAAGTCCATTGAATTTTAACTTCTTGATTAACAGGTCATTGATGATCTTTTTTGAAATGCTTGAAGGAATATTCGGGGCGGAATCCAAAGAGGGAATATGCAGATGCCCGATCATCATTCCGGCGGCTCCGTATTTGATCAACTCCTTAAAAGGGAAAAGTTCCAGACTGTCGATATGAGAAGAGGAATGTTTAATGATCGGCAGGTTTTTGTGTGAATCGGTATCGGTATCTCCGTGTCCGGGAAAATGTTTACCGGTTGCCAATACTTTGTTATTTTGCAACCCGAGCATGTAGGCAACTGCTTTTTGTGCGACTCGAAATTTATTCTCTCCGAATGAACGATAATTGATTACAGGATTATCCGGGTTGTTATTGATGTCCGCCACCGGTGCAAAATTGATGTGTACTCCAATGCGGCGACACTGTCGTGCAATTTCTTTCCCGAATTTATAAATGAGAAAGTCATTTTGAATGGCTCCCATGAGCATTTGATAGGGATATTTTTGCACACTGTCCATACGCATGCTGAGTCCCCACTCGTAGTCGCCTCCGATCATCAGCGGAATTTTGCCCAAGGATTGGTAATAATTCGTGAGTTTTGCTTGTTGAGTCGGACTGCTTTTAAAAAAGATAACTCCCCCTACTTTATATTTTTTGATTAAGGAAGAGACTTGGATTTTGTCTTTTTTGCCTTGCTTGGGGTGTGCGGCAATCATGAATAATTGACCGATTTTTTCGTCAAGGGTCATGGTGTTCAGCAAAGAATCAACCGTCTTGTCGTTTGCTCGGGGTTTTGTTTTTGTTTCGTTTTTGCTTACATTATTGCACAAAAGAAGAGGTAGAAGCAGGACAAACATAACCGGCAAAACAATGAAGTTTTGCATTTTTTTTCTAAAAGGCAGGAGCATACAGTTTTCTTGTTTAGGTATTTTTTTGCAAAGCGCGAAAGTAGAAAATAAAATACGATTTGACAAGAAAACAAAAAAACGACATCGCAGGATTGCTTACGCAACAAAACAAGTTCAAGAAATCTTTACTTATTTTGTTTTTTTCAAGGAATCAAGCAGTTGTATTGTAGCCTTTATTTGATCGGCAGACAACAAAGCAAGACTTAAGGGCGGATAAAGAAAACGACCTTGCGGAGTGTTTGTTTTTAAGTAAAGCATGGTGCGTATGCCCAAATATTGTTTACGGATTTCATAAGAATCAAAATAAATAGAAGGGATTTCCAATGCCCTGTAGCGTCTGCCGAAGGGATGCGCCGTATAAAAACGAACAATAATTTTGTCGCCGGCAAGTTGCAAGAAAAAATAGTCCGATTTTCGAAGCAACAGGAAAATGTATACACCAATGATCAGAATGACGGGATATATCATATATGTTTGTTTTTCAAAGAAGTACAAAGCCATTAATGAAAATATAAAGCCCAGCATAATCATATAAATTATTTTCAATTGAGAAGTACGCACACGATTGTCTACTGTCATTTTTTCCTGTTTTATATTTAATAATTATTTCCTTTGCCCAAAAGTAATAAATATTATTATTTTTGCAATTATTTTTAATTTTTAAAACTTAAACAAATGGTCAAAAGATTTTTATCAGTATTGCTGCTTGCTTCGTTGATGCTGCACACAACGGCGAAAGCACACGGAGATGATGAGGGAATGTGGCTGCCCCTCTTGGTTCAGAAATTGAACATGAAGAAAATGAAAAAGCTCGGCTTGAAACTCAGTGCCGAAGAGATTTACAGCGTAAACAAGAGTAGTTTGAAAGATGCGGTCATAGCCCTGGATCACGGGAGTTGTACCGGAGAATTGGTGTCTCCTGACGGTCTTTTCTTAACCAATCATCACTGCGGATATGGCGAAATTCAAGCCCATAGCTCCGTGGAGCATGATTATTTAACAGAAGGATTTTGGGCAAAAAAAAGAAAAGATGAATTGCCCAATCCCGGGAAAACAGTTTCCTTTTTGATTAATGTAACTGATGTTACTGCTCAAATCAATGCCGAAGTTAATGACAAAATGTCAGAAAATGAAAGAGGCGAAGCAATTCGCAAAGTGGCTAAGAAATTAGAAAAAGAAGCCATTAAAAACTCCGGAAAAGATTGGTATGAAGCTCGCGTACAATCCATGTTTGACGGAAACTTCTATTACCTTTTTGTTTATGAAACATTCAAAGACATTCGCTTGGTCGGCGCACCGCCTTCTTCTATCGGCAAATACGGAGCCGATACCGACAATTGGATGTGGCCTCGTCATACCGGAGATTTCTCAATGTTCCGCATTTATTGCGCTCCTGACGGAAAACCTGCCGAATATTCCAAAGACAATGTGCCTTACCATCCTAAAAAATTCTTCCCTATATCTTTGAAGGGATATGACAAGGGCGATTTTACGATGGTTATGGGTTATCCCGGAAGTACGACTCGTTACGAAACCTCTTGGGGAGTTGATGAGGAAATGGAAGTAACCAACAAAAGCAGAATTAAGTTAAGAGGCATCAAACAAAAAATTATGAAAAAAGCAATGGATGCCGATGATAAAGTGCGTATTCAATATGCTTCCAAATATTCGCAATCTACCAACTATTACAAATATTCCATCGGACAAAATAAAGGATTGAAAGCTTTGAATGTCATTGCTCAAAAACAAGCCAAAGAAAAGAACTTGAAGAAATGGATCAAAGCAAACAAAGATCGACAAAAAAAATATGGAGAGGCCATGCCTCTGATTGAAAAATCCCTCAAAGAAATGCATGAATCCAATATCGCTCAAAATTATTGGGTAGAAGCCTTCTGGTTGGGACCGGAAATCATCAAATTTGCTTTGCGTAATTTTTATGCTCTCCCCAAAGCCATTGAAGACAATGAAAAAATGGAGGATATAAAAAAACGCGCCAAAGAATACTTTAAAGATTACTATTTGCCCGTTGATAAAGAAATCTTTATCGCTATGTGCCAAACGTATCAAAAAGATATTCCTCAGGAATTTTATCCCGAATTTTTCAATGAAGTGGCAGATAAATACGGCAATAGTTTCAAAAAATATGCAGAAGACTTATACAGCAAGTCCGTATTTGCCAATTTCGAAAAATTTAACAAATTCTTGGAAAATCCTGATATGGAGGCATTGAGCAAAGACCCTGCGGTAATTGTTGCAAATTCAGTGTATGCCTTTTATATGGGACTCTCACAAAAAAATGCTCAACAAGAATCTAACTTAAACAAAGGGAAACGACTGTTTTTGGCAGCTTTACTCGAAAAAGAATCCGACAAACCGCACTATCCCGATGCGAATTCCACCATGCGTTTGACTTACGGTACCGTAGGAGATTACGAACCCCAAGACGCTGTTCTTTACAAACATTACACCACTTTGGACGGATATATGGCAAAGGAAAATCCCGGAGCACCGAAAAATGACGAATTTTACGTGCACAAGAAAATGAAAGACCTTTACTATGCGCGAGACTTCGGACAGTATGCTCATACATTGCCTGACGGCAGCAAAGAAATGCGTGTATGTTTCACCAGCAATAATGATATTACCGGTGGAAACTCCGGAAGTCCCGTAATCAACGCCAAAGGCGAATTGATCGGAATTGCCTTTGACGGCAACTGGGAAGCCATGAGTGGCGATATCGCTTTTGAAACCGACTTGCAAAAATGTATCAACGTAGATATTCGTTACGTCCTGTTCGTTATCGATAAATATGCCGGTGCCGGACATTTGATCAAAGAAATGAAAATCGTAAAATAAACCGGTTGAAGAGATAGTCCCGGAACTGTCTCAGCATTTTTGCACAACCCACAATATAAACTGCCGCAGATATTTTTCCTTGCGGCAGTTTTATTTATTGTTATCGGCTATAAAAGGACTGAAATCCAAAAAATGAAAATAAGTATTCCAAATTTTAATAGAAGTCTGATTCTCCTTTTGCGGTGTCTTATTTAGCTTGGCTTTGTACCAGTTACTATTGTATCTAAGCACTCAAACTTCTCGTAAAATCTTACAACTTTTTAGTATTTTGAAAAAGAATACCGGCTCGTTAAAACCCTTTTGGGAGAAAGTCCCGCTGCGCTTATAACGCCGCAATGTATCAAAACGTTTAAAGCCATATACTCCTTTGAGATGCTTTCTGTTTCGCAAATTTTTCCTAATTCCGGCGGTTTATTTTCCATTCAAAAATCTTTTTTTACCTTTACGCTCGAAAAGCAGAAGCCTATTTTTTTTGAATTTCCGTCTGCTTTTTTTAATTATTAAGAAAAAATCTATGAGTAAAAAAACAGTACAAATCGGCGACATTACTTGCGGAGCCGATACCTTATTTTTAATCTCCGGACCCTGCGTTATCGAGGAGGAGACCGTAATGATGCGCACGGCGGAGCATTTGAAGAAGATTTCGGAGAAATATAATTTGCCCGTGATCTACAAATCCTCTTTCACAAAGGATAACCGCAGCGCCTTGAACTATTATCACGGCCCCGGACTTGAAGAGGGATTGAAGATGCTCCAAAAGGTAAAAGACAATTTCGGATTGCCCTTAGTCTCGGACATTCATGAGGCGGCACATGCCGCTCCGGCAGCCGAAGTGCTCGATATGTTGCAAATCCCTGCCTATCTTTGCATGCAAACTTCCATTGTGAAGGCAGCGGCGGACACCGGGAAACCCGTCAATATCAAACACGGACAGTTTCTTGCTCCGGAGAACATGAGCAAGCCGGTCCGGAAGATGATTGATGCCGGAAATGAGCAGGTTTTACTCACCGAGAGAGGATATACTTTCGGATATAATGACTTGATTGTCGATCCGAGGAGCTTCTTTGAGATGCAGAAGACAGGTTTTCCCGTCATTTTTGACATCACGCACTCCATTCGCAAGTACGGGATCCCCAGTGCAGATCCCAAGGGCGGGGCGAGAGAGTATTTGCCCGTATTGACCAGAGCCGGTATCGCTGCGGGAGTGGACGGGGTCTTTTTGGAGACGCATCCGAAGCCGGAAGAAGCCCTTTGTGACGCTGCAAGTCAGCTTTCGCTCAATGATTTAGAGGATTTCCTCAAACCGATTATCGAATTTCACGAATTAGAAGTAAAATATAGAAAATAAATAACAATATGGAATTATATCTTGACAGTGCCGACCTGAATGAAATCGAACAAGCGTTTCAGCTCGGCTTTTTAAACGGATTGACAACAACCCCGACCTTTATGCACAGACACGGGGTCACGGATATTGATGCTTTGATTTTAAAGTTGGCGAAGATTGTCCCTGTGTTGCAAGTGGAAGCCTTGGGGAAAACCGCCGATGAAATATATAAGGAAGCCCGGCGCTTATTGGACTTGGGATTGAAGAAAGAGTCTTCCGTCTTTAAGATTCCGATTTCTCTCGAGGGCGTAAAGGCATGTAAAATGCTCACGAAGGAGGGAATCATGGTCAATATTCACTTGGTTTATACCTTGCAGCAGGCGTATATGGCGATGCAGGCGGGCGCTACTTACGTGTGTCCTTTGGTCGGTCGCTTGCAGGATCAGGGGCATGACGCTTTGTCCTTGGTCAGTCAGTGTGTGGACGCCGTCAATTACTACGGATACGAAACCAAGATCATGTTTTCGTCCGTTCGGAACGTGGAGCATGTACGCAATGCCGTAAATATCGGAGTACATACCATTACGGTGCCTTATAAGATCCTTTTGCAGATGCCCGAGAACAATTTTACGGCGGTGGGTACCGAGCAGTTCTTTGAACATACCCGCCTGATGACTGTGCGTGTGAAGGAGGCGATCTCTCATACCAATCCGATTGTGTCTCCGACTTCTTCTTTGCAAGATGCGCTTGTAAAGATGACGGAATACGGCTTCGGGTGCATCATTATTGCCGATGAGGGAGAGCCTGCGACCGGTATTTTTACGGACGGAGACCTCCGGAGATTGTTGCAGAAGGAAGGACGCAAGGCTTTGGAGAAAAAGATGTCCGATTTGACCTACCAAACTCCGCTTTCTGTGGACGGGAGCGAGCTTTTGTTCAAAGCAAACGACCTGTTGAAGAAACATAAGGTGGACAATCTCTTGGTTACCGAAGCCGGGAAGCCTCTGGGAATCCTCGATATTCAAGATATTTAATATACGACAACAAAGCACGCTTCTCTTCTCTTCAAGGAGCGTGCTTTTTCTTTATATTCCTTTCCTCTTTCCTTTTTGAAGAGAAAAAACTCCTCTTTTTTATTGCATTTCCCTACATGAATTCCGTATTTTTCTATACGGAATTTTTATTTGTCCGGATATATTGTGTATTTGACTATACATAACATATATTCCCTCGGATGTAATTTAATCTTTCCCCTGTATATATCTTATTTCTTTGAAAATAAGTTTTATTTGACCGGTTTTATATTGTATTTTACTTGGTAGAATTTAATATATACTTCTTTGTTTTATATATTTTCTGAGAATATTTGAAATGCTCTCGGTTTGTATTGAGGAGATTCTGTATATATATTCGATTATTCCGGTAAAATGCGGAAAATATATGGTCGTATAAGAATTTCTTTTGGTAAAATAAGATTTATTTCCGGTCGAATAAGAAATATTCTTGGTCGAATACGGATTATGTCCGGTAAAATAGGAAATATTTGTGGCAGAATATGATTTCTGTTTGGTAAAATAAGGGTTATTTGTGGAAGAATAAGAAATATATCCGGTAAAATAAGATTGCATTTGTCAATTGTGAAAAATATATCCGGAAAAGTCTTAGGTTGTAGTAGAGTAAATTCTTAATTTATAGGGAGTGTATCTGTTTTGTTCGGTCGAGTAGGGGATTGATTGGGTGTTTTCTGCTCTCAATTGAGGAGGTATTTGTTTATAGGTTGTTCGGTAGGATTCCTGCTTCTTTTAAGGCGTTGATTGTGCAGACTCTCCCTTGTTCTACTTGTTCTTTGGCTTTTAAAAAGTCGAAAGTATCGCAAGATTTTCGGGAAACATTAATAAGTAAGTCGGGTTTGTACTCTTCTATCCACAATTGACCGGTGTGATTGAATACGGATATGAATACTTCATTGATCAGTCCGAAATATCGCAGTCTTTTCTCTCCTTTTCTTGGGATAACTTTGGTGATTAGTCGGTGAAAGTCTTGTTTCTTTCGTTTGTATTTCGATAAACTTTTCTCTTCCTTCCTTAGATTGATTAAAGGGGCTGAACTGTTTACGTTTACGGCGATTAATAATTGGTCGGGGTTCCTTTCGGCATGGTTCAAGGGAAGATTGTTGAAGATTCCCCCGTCAACCAGAAGGGCTCCGTCTATATTGACCGGGGTAAATACGGTGGGAATGGCGATAGATGAGCGTATTGCTTGGTGAACACTTCCTTCTTTCCAGACATATTCCTTTTTATTCGTAATATCTCCGGCAATGGCGCAGTAATGTATGGGTAAATCTTCGATTTTCAGGTCTTCCGGGATGTAATCCTTGGTTTTATCAAGGATTTTGTCTCCTTTTATAAGCCCTTGACCGGAAAAAGAGAAGTCGATCAGCTTGGCTATTTGTAACATGTCCAATTCATAGAACCATTGCTTGGCTTCTTTCAGGGTTCCTGCGGCATATAATCCGCCGACAAAGGCTCCCATCGAGGTTCCGGTGATGGCTTGTATGTGAAACCCGTATTCTTCGAGGACTTCTATCACGCCTATGTGGGCTAATCCTCTGGCTCCCCCGCCGGAGAGCACTAATGATACATTCTTTTTCATATATATAGGGTAAAAATAAACCGACTTCCTCAACAACAGACCTTCTGTCGAGAGGAAGTCGGAAAATTTAGATGATGGAAAAATACAAAATTAGATTAGCTCGTTTCTGTTGAGGCAATTTAAGTCTTCAAAAGCAATTTGTAACCGTTTTACCATGGACTTTTCGCCTTCTCTCAGCCATACACGCGGATCGTATTTCTTTTTGTTCGGTTTGTCCGCTCCTTCGGGGTTTCCTATCTGGGCTTGGAGGTAATCTCTGTGGTCGGCTTCGTAAGCTCTTACGCCGTCCCAGAAAGCCCATTGGGTATCGGTGTCAATATTCATTTTAATGACTCCGTATGAGATGGCTTCTCGAATATCTTCGCGGGAAGATCCGGATCCTCCGTGGAAAACAAAGTTTACCGGGTGGTCTTCCTTGAGATTATACTTTTCTTTGATGTAATTTTGGGAGTTCAACAAGATTTTCGGGGTTAATTTGACGTTTCCCGGTTTGTAAACACCGTGAACATTTCCGAAAGAGGCGGCAATGGTAAAGCGATGAGAGACGGCTTTGAGTCTTTCATAGGCAAATGCTACGTCTTCGGGCTGTGTGTACAGTTTCGAGTCGTCCACATTCTCGTTGTCCACGCCATCTTCCTCGCCGCCGGTGATTCCCAGCTCGATTTCAAGCGTCATGTCCATTCGTGCCATCCTTTCTAGGAATTTCTCTGAGATCCGGATGTTCTCCTCTAAAGTCTCTTCGGACAAATCGAGCATATGAGAGCTAAAAAGCGGTTTCCCGTGGTGCTTGTAAAATTTCTCTCCGGCATCGAGCAATCCCTCGATCCACGGAAGCAATTTCTTTGCGGCATGATCGGTGTGCAGAATGACCGGGACGCCGTAAGTTTCGGCAACGGTGTGAATATGTTTCGCGCCGGCAATACCTCCCAGGATTTGGGACTGATGTTTGTCGTTGGGAAGGCTTTTGCCTGCGAAGAATTGAGCTCCGCCGCTTGAAAGTTGAATCATAACCGGTGAGTTCGCCATTGCTGCCGCCTCCAAGACCGCATTTGCGGAATGGGTGCCTACAACATTGACCGCCGGTATGGCAAATTGGTTTTCCTTTGCAATCTTGAAGAGATTTTGCAAATCATCTCCGTAAAGGACGCCGGGTTTGATGTTTTTAAAAGACATATTATTGGTTTTTGAAAGTTAAAAAAAAGAAATATATTCAATCTTGACGGTAAAACAGGGTTTCCGGAAGGATGAATTTGTCATATATTGGGTAAAATCAAGCAAATATATCGAAAAGTTTTTAGGATATAAAGACGTTGCTGATGGATTGCAGGTGATAGACGTGATCAATGACTTTGGCAAAGAGTTCTCCGCAAGGCAGCTGTTTTATTTTCGGGCAATCCTTTTTTAAAGGGATTGAATCCGTAACAATCAGCTGTTCAAGCCCGCTTTTTTCTATCCGTTCGTAAGCCGGACCGGAAAGTACGGCATGAGTAACCATCGCCCGTACACTCTTTGCGCCCTTTTCCATCAAAACATCGGCAGCCTTTGTCAAAGTGCCGGCAGTATCTACAATATCATCGAGCAATATCACGTTCTTTCCTTCCACATCTCCCAATATACTCAACTCTCTGACTTCATTGGCTTTCTCCCTCAATTTATATCCGATAACCATCGGTACATCAAGGCGTTTGGCGTATATATTGGCGCGTTTGGTTCCCCCCGTATCGGGCGAAGCTACGACCAGATTGTCCAAATGCAAGTCCTTTATGTAAGGGATGAAAATTGAAGAGGCATAAATGTGATCCACCGGGACATCGAAGAATCCTTGTATCTGATCGGCGTGTAAATCCATGGTCATTACTCTGTCCACACCGGTAGCGTTGAGCAAATCGGCGACCATCTTGGCAGCGATTGAAACGCGAGGCTGGTCTTTACGGTCTTGTCGGGCAAATCCGAAGTAAGGAATCACGGCAATGACTTTATAGGCCGAAGCTCTTTTGGCAGCATCGATCATTAGCAGAAGTTCAAAGAGGTTTTCTGTGGGAGCAAAGGTCGATTGCACGATAAATACGTGATCTCCGCGGATTGTTTCCTCATATCCCGGTTGAAACTCTCCGTCGCTGAATTTATTTAAGAATGATTTTCCGAGAGTTGTTCCGTAACATTTTACGATGTTTTCAGCCAAAGAGCGAGAGGCTTCCCCGGAAAAGAATTTGATGCCTGATTTCATTTTTATTTTTTTTAAGAGATTATATATTTGATAAATCGGCGGTAAAGTTAAAATTTTAATTACAAGCAAAAAAAAATACTGTTCTTTTTAGGGTGTAATCGTGGAAAATCAAGTAAAAAATGAACAAAGGTTGTAAAAAAAGCCTTTGAATATTTAAACTTTCCGGTCGATAGAGCCGCCTTTTTTTGAAATCTCGAAATTATTTGTAACTTTGCCGGGAATAGATTTGGTCATTTCTACACATATTTTACGCATAAACTAAAGCATAACAACAACGCGAATGGTACACATATTAGGGCAACAAAACAGCATTCTGAACCGATTCATTGCTGAGATCAGAGATGAGGAAATACAAAAAGATTCGATGCGTTTTCGGAGAAATTTGGAAAGAATCGGGGAAATTTTTGCGTATGAAATCAGTAAAGAATTGAGTTACGAAAAAAGAGATGTAACCACTCCGCTGGGGACGACCGAGGTCAGTCTTCCTGTGGATGTTCCGGTATTGGCAGCCATATTGCGTGCCGGTATTCCTTTTCACAATGGTTTTTTGAATTATTTTGATGACGCGCAAAATGCTTTTTTGGGTTCATTCCGCAAATATCACAAAAACAATACTTTTGAGATAAAGTCAAGTTATATATCTTCGCCCGTATTGGAAGGGAAAGTGCTTATTTTGGCGGATACCATGCTGGCTTCGGGATCTTCTGTGGCATTGGCTTACAATGATTTATTGCAGAAAGGGACTCCGAAACACGTGCATGTTGCTGCCGTGATTGCGGCTCGAGAAGGGGTGGAATACCTCAAGGAGTATATCCCGGAAGACCGATTAACTCTGTGGATTGGTGCTTTGGACAACGAATTGACTGCGAAGTCTTACATTGTTCCCGGCTTAGGCGATGCCGGGGATTTGGCTTATGGAGTCAAAGCGGATTAAAGATCTTGTTTTTGTGTCAATTTTCGGGCAATTTGCTCCATTTGCATCCCACGGGATCCTTTGATTAGAAGGTAGTCTGCTTGGAGTTCTTCCGGTTGGATATGAGAGAGAACTTCTGCTGTTGTTTCAAACACATGAAAGTTATTGGGAAGTTCAAAACTTTGGGAGGCTTGTCGAAAATTTTTCCCGGACAGAAATACACTCTTGTATTTATTTTCCTGATTTTGTTGAAGCAGTTTGTTTAGGATATTTTTGTGTTCTTCTTCTGCATATTTTCCCAGTTCAAACATGTCTCCGCAAAAAACGATTTTCGTTTTCGCCGGGATTTCAAAAAAACTTTCTAAGGCTTTTTGCATGCTCGTGGGATTGGCATTGTAAGCGTCCAAAATTATTTTTCCGTGCGGATAATCTACCACTTGCGACCGATTATTGGACGGAGTGTATGCCTCGAGGGCATTTTTTATGTCTTTGGGGGGGACTTTAAAGTGCAATCCGATACATGTTGCCGCAAGCAAGTTCTCGAAATTGTAGGAACCGGGGAGTTTTGAGTTGATTGTAAATGTCTGATTATCAGAATTTTGAAAAGAAAAGCTGACAGAAGGGAATGATTGCAGTAATTTTCCTGGGACATTGGCGCGAGGGTTTGTGCCGTATGTGATGACGTTTTGTTTTCCCGAAGCATTCGTCAGTATCCGGTTATTTATGGGAAGAAAAATGCATCCTTTTTTTTTCAATGTTCGGTAAAGAGCTGTTTTTGTATTGAGAAGAGTCTCAAAATTTCCAAATCCGTCCAAGTGAGCTTTTCCGACATTGGTGATGATTCCGAAATCAGGTTTGGCAATTTCGCAGAGTTCTTGAATCTCTCCAGGGTGATTGGCTCCCATTTCGACAATGCCAATTTCCGTATCTGTTGAAAATCTAAGCAGGGTGAGAGGTACTCCGATGTGATTGTTCAAATTTCCGTATGTAGCTTTTACCTTGTATTTTTGTAAAAGCACCCGATGGGTCAGTTCTTTGGTTGTGGTTTTTCCATTAGTTCCGGTGATGGCTATAATCGGCAGATTTAGTTTTTTTCTGTGAAAAGCAGCCAGTTTCTGCAACAGCTGCAAACTGTTTGGAGTGTAGAAAAATTGCGAGTTCCCAATATATTTTTTGTTTTCGGTAACCGCACAAACGGCACCGTTTGCGAGGGCTTGCTCCACAAATTCATTTCCGTCAAAATTTTCTCCTTTCAGCGCCCAGAACAGTTGTTTGGCTTTTAATTGTCGCGTATCTGTTGATATACCTTCGGACTCTAAGAATATTTTATATATTTTTTCAATATCAGCTTGGAACATCGGCCTTGTTGTGGATACGATTGGTGTTTAGATGGAGTTTGTAAGTAAAAATCGGTTAAAACGTAATTACTTTGTCGCTGTCGATAATCCATTCGGATAAAGCTTGCATGGTTGATTTTTCTGCACCTTCGAAATAGGGGTGATTTTTGTAGATTCCGCAACGTGACATACATGTGCCGCATACCTTGACGGGAACCTGCTTGGAAATTAGCTTTTTCAGCATGTCAGACAAATTTTCATATCCTTCCGGGGGAGTACATGCGTCTCTTGCCATATCTACGGCATCATTCATCAAGAAAATTCTTACTTCTACCTTGTTCTTCAACAGGGTTTCTGCAAGTCGTAATCCGTTCCATGTTACGTCTGTATTGTCGTAAGGTTCTCGGTTGAAAATTATTAAAGTTTTCATTTCGTTTGTTTTTATTGTCAAAAAAGTTTACAAAAAGACACGAGGCTTCGAAATTACTTGAAGCCTCGCAGGGGATTTATTTTTTTATAATTCTAAGGTCTATCTGTATCCGTCAGGACTTCCGAGTCTGACCATTGAGCATCGGAAACCCAAGTCGTCACGAGATTCGCCTTCGTCCAAGAAGCGTCTGTTTCCGGGAACTAACCAGTAGGCTTTATCTCTCCATCCTCCGCCTTTATAGACGCGAGCTCTGTCTGTTACGAGGGAGCGCATTCCTACGCCGTTTTCGTCGCCTTGTTTGTACATACGACTTGATCCGGGTGTATCTTCTGCCATCCAATCATCTACGACTGAAGATTGCACATCTCCGTCTTTGTAGTTGATATTGTAGGATCTTCGGTAGTTATGTCTGTGTGCATTTTCTTCATCGGTCATTTCTCTGTACTTCATTCTTCCCAGACTGTCTTTTTCTACGAAATTTCCGTCTTCGTCTTTCTCCATTACTTTGAAGATATTTCCTCGGAAGGGATTAAAGTCCTCTACATCCTCTGAGGATGATGATCTGTAAACGTCTCGTACCCACTCGTTTACATTTCCTGCCATGCAATACAGACCAAAATCATTGGGCCAATAAGAATCAACAGGAACAGTCAGTGATCCGCGATCGTTCAAAGCTCCGGCGAGTCCCATCATATCTCCTCTTCCTCTTTTGAAGTTTGCCATAAATTTACCAAGGTTTCGTTTGGTATCTTTTCTCAAGTAGTGTCCGTTCCAAGGGTATAGTCGGTGAGTCCAGATGCGCTCCGGCGAGTCTTCGGAATTACCTTTTAAAGCCAAAGCGGCATATTCCCATTCTGCTTCTGTGGGCAGTTGGTAACGAGGAAGCAAAATTCCGTCTTCCATACGAACGGTTCTTTCGCCTTCGCCGGACATGGAGGGTAAACCTCTCTCTACTCCGGTGTCATATTGTCCCGCCATGTAGGCTTCTGTATTAAAGTTATTGGCACCGCTTTGATCTTCCGGCGCAAAGCGTAAGATGCCTTTGTCTACGAGTCTTTGCTCGTTAACCCGGTCTGTACGCCAATCACAAAAGTTGGAGGCTTGTATCCAGGTTACACCAACTACGGGGTAGGTGTAGTAGTTTGGCGAGCGGAAATAATATTCCACGTAGGGCTCATTGTATGCCAAGGGGCGTCTCCAACACAGGGTGTCGGGCAGGGCTTCTTGATATACTTGCGGCATATCAACGAAGACTCTTCGAAGCCAAAATAAATATTCGAGATAATCTACGTTTTTGACCTCAGTCTCATCGATATAAAAAGAAGATACCGTAACGCGTCTGGGCATGTTATTCCAAGCATAGACCACGTCTTGTTCTACGCGTCCCATTTGGAAAGCTCCGCCTTCTACAAAGACGAGTCCCGGTCCGGTTTCCTGTTCGTTGTATGAGGATACCTCAAAACCTCCGTTTTCTTCATCGTTGTAGAGCCAGCCGGTGGATTCCGAGCGTCCGCTTAAACCTCTGCCTCCTGTTGCACTACCGCCGCCGCAGGAAGAGAGAATTGTTGCTGCTGAGAGTACAGCTGTGAGTTGAATTAAAACTTTTAGTCTCATTTTTTTGAATTTTGCTGTTTTGATTTTTCTATATTATACCTGTCCGCAAATATAACTAATATTTTGCACAAAATATTGTGTTTCTCTTCTTTCTTTTTTTTTCGCAGTTGAATTTGTATTCCAAATTTACTTGATTGCTGTGGAAAGGTAATGGAATTTTTCGAGAAATAAGAATTTCATAAGTATATGATAATCTGAATTTTACAAATGATATGCCAAGTTGAAAAGCGGAAGATAGGGAGGGAATATTGGGGCTGTGTTTTATAAAAATTGCACTGTATATTTTTTTATATTTGAGTTGGCAGGCGTAGGTTAATTGATGAAAATTTGGGAAAGTCAACGAGTAAATAATTTCCGGAATCAGTCTGATTTTTTGTTTGCTTCTTTGAGGAGTCAGTATTCTTCCGATATTGAGGTTGAGACGCGGTAAGAAAATCGGCGGTTGTGTTGTTCTGAATTTGTCTAAGTGTACAACTGCGATGCCCATTCGGTATTTTTTTGAAAAATAGGAAATCCCGGCAGAAATATCTTGGGTATGTACGGGGGCAAAAGTTTGCTGCTCCGAAAGAGGGGCTATTGTCTCTTCTAAATAATCGATTTGATTGCTGAATATCAGCTTGTTATAATCTACGGATTGGTGAACGTAGTCTGCTTTTATTCCGGCGTTGATGATTTTGTTGTGGCCGACTTTGAAGCGGTGGGCATAGCTGATGCCGGCGGAAAAACCGCGCAAAATTCCGTTGCCTTGTTTTTCTCCGGAAAAAAGGATACTTACACTGCTTGATTGTTTATCAAAGTAATGCTGCAGCTCTGCCGTCATAAATTCATGCAGGTTGTTTCTTTTGTATGCCAAGGCGGCTTCCGTACAATCCACGGCTCCGTTAAAGGAGGGATTAAACAGTGTTTTTACAAAAAAAGGCGATGAATAACTGCCTGTTTGTGCCGAAATTTGCGAATAAAAGGCTCCCTGCATAATCAAAATGCAAATTATGCGTTGTATGGTTATCGTCAGATAACTATTTTTCACGGTATTTTTTTGTCAAAATTTTTAAATGAAATATATATGGTTGACAGGATTCTAAGACAATCATTGCTTACAAAAATAACTGCATTGCTCTTCTCTTTTTTATGTTTGGTTGCTGTTTCCAAAGGTTATGCTCAAACGTATTCAAGAGAGATTAAAACAATAAAAAAACGAAAGGTCTTTTATCGCCAAAATTCGTTCTATACGATTGATTTTGAGAATGTTGCATATTTTCAAAATTCTCCGAGACCCTACTATTTCGAACATATTCCGCTTGGTCGGAATTATGCTCCAAATTCAACAATAGAACTCGTAAATCCTCAATTTATTGCCTGCGCGCCGGAAGATTTACGCGGAGTAAAGGGGCTGGAAGAACTTGCTGATGATATAACCCTTGAAACCTCTTTGACTTCCGCAAGAAAAGATAACTTTCTGCAAGTTAAGATATTCCCTTTCAGAAAAAGGAACGGAATGTGTGAAAGATTGCAGTCTTTTCAGTTGAAAATAACCCCGAAAAAACAGTTTCGCCTTAAAAGAAAAAAAGACAGCAAGCCTCATTCCGTCTTGCGTTCCGGAAATTGGGTAAAAATCAAGATAAAAAAAAGCGGGGTTTACAAAATTACTTTTGCCGAGTTGAAGTCCATGGGGATTTCCAATCCTTCTTCTGTACGTGTTTTTGGAAATGATGTCGGGCAATTGCCGATGATTGCCGGTGAGGAACGTCCCGATGATTTGAGAGAGAATAAGATTCTAATTGCCGATGAGGCAATTTATTTCTACGCCAAAGCTGCCGATACAAAAAAGTTTGTCCCCGATCAAAATAAATTTATCCGTCACAAACAATTTTATGCTTCGCACGCCTTTTACTTTTTGACTTCCGATCTCAATACCGGTTTTGATAATATCATAGAGGAATATGCACCCGGCGGTATTGCCGACAAAACGATAGAGGAGTATCTTGCCTTTCAAATTTATGAAAAAGATTTGTTGAATATCGGACATACCGGTCGCAGGTATTACGGAGAGAGTTTTGACATACAAAACAGTCGTCTTTTTTCTTTTGATTTTCCTGATTTAAAGCCGAATGCGGATGCTTTTGTTGAATTGCGAGCGGCAGGAAGTTCGGCGGATGCTCGATTGCAAATTTTGGCAGAGGGACAATCCGAAACATTGACTTTCAGGAATCCGTCCGGTTCCGGAGCTGCAACCTCTAAAGTCTTAAATTTCTCGTTTCAGACCAATAATAAAGTTGAAATAAACCTTAATTTGCAGCGCAGTTCTCCCGCCACACAGGCGTGGTTGGATTACATTGCCGTAAATGCTGTTTGTCAGTTGAATTACAGGGATAGATTTCTGGAATTTAACAATGTCGGGCAAATTGATTCCGGAAGTGTCGGGAAATTTCAACTTCAAAATGCCAATGAAAACATCTTGCTTTGGGACATATCCGATCCTGTACTCCCTCGCCAAATACTTGCGGATTATTCTTCTAACATACTGTCTTTCAATGCTTCTTGTGATACCTTAAAGGAATTTATAGCTTTTGAAAAAACACAATGTTTATCCGTAGATGTCCAAGATGCCATTTCGGTAAGCAATCAAGATCTTCATAACACTTCGGGAGAGACCGATATGATTATTGTAACTTATCCTGAATTTTGGGAACAAGCTCGGGCGATCAAAGAGTTGCATGAGTCGATGGATGAGATGAATGTGCAATTGGTAACGGCGGAGCAAATTTTCAATGAATTTTCTTGCGGAATGCCGGATTTTTCAGCAATCAGAGATTATGCCAAAATGGTTTATGAACGCGGCACTCCGACTCGATCGCTTCGATATTTGCTTTTGTTCGGGGACGGCACTTACGATAATCGAGCACCGGCAGGCAGCAACGGAAATTACATGATAAGCTATCAACCCGCTAATTCCGAAGATATCGAGCGCTCCTTGTTTTCCGATGACTTCTTCGGATTGCTTGATGACGGAGAAGGAGATAATTCTCTATCAATCAATGGATTAATGGATATTGGAGTAGGGAGGATTCCGGTTTCTTCTCGTGAACAAGCTCGGATGATGGTCGAGAAAATCAAAAACTATGTTTCGCCGAAAACTTATGGACCTTGGCGCAATAATCTTTGCTTTATCGCTGACGATGAAGACGGGCTTGTACATATGAAAGATGCTGATTCTTTGACTAAAATTGTGGAACAAAAGAATCCTTCTTTTAATATCGAAAAAATATATGCCGATGCCTATCCTCAGCATACCGATGCCGGAGGCGCTACCTATCCGGATGTCAATGCTGCGATCAATAATCGGGTGCAACAAGGCGCATTGTTGATAAACTACACCGGACACGGAGGAAAAAAAGGCTTTGCTCATGAGCGAATTTTGACGATCAATCAAATTGAAAATTGGAAAAATTTTGAAAAATTGCCGCTTTTTGTCACTGCAACTTGTGAATTTACGGTTTTTGATAATTACAATTATCATTCTGCCGGAGAGCGTGTATTGTTAAATCCCGTCGGAGGAGCTATTGCCATGTTTACAACGGCAAGAATTGCCTATATTGTTTCTAATTATAAACTCGCAAAGGCTTTTTATCAGACCGCTTTTGAAAAAGACAATGAGGGAAAACCTTTGCGCCTGGGAGATATTGCAAGAATTACCAAAAATAAGGTAACTGATGATAACAAGCGTATCTTTTTCTTGCTCGGAGATCCTGCTTTGAGAATTGGATACTCTTATGGTAATCAGGTATTTACAGAGAAAATAAATGGTAAAAATATCGCACAAACGGATACTCTCAAAGCTTTATCCCAAGCCTCTTTTTCCGGAGAAATTCAGGACAAAGCTGGAAATTTATTGTCTGATTTTAACGGGAATTTATATGTTTCGGTGTTTGATAAATACAAAAATGCGGCGACTCAAAATAATGACGGAGAAGGCATATTTCGCTATTCTGTCAGAGACAACCTTATATACAAAGGTAAAGCGAGTGTCAAAAACGGGAAATTTGATTTTTCTTTTGTTGTTCCGAAGGATATTGCTTTGAACATAGATAGCGGAAAAGTCAGTTATTATGCGGAAAACGGAACAATAAATGCGCAGGGGTATTCTGAAAAATTTTTGGTAGGCGATCTTGCCGATAATTTTGAACCCGATGATCAAGGTCCTGAAATTTCACTTTATATGGACAGCGAAAATTTCGCTTCTGGCGGGATAACTTCGCCCAACCCGAAAATTTTGGCCTTGCTGTACGACAAACACGGAATAAACACCGCTACCGGAGGTATCGGGCATGACATAACTGCCACTATTGACGGGGACAAAAAGAATATCATCGTTCTCAACAACGATTATCAAAGCGATAAAGATACGTATCAAAGCGGCAGGGTGGAGCACTTTTTGTTCAACATCCCGGAGGGCAACCATTCCTTGAAACTTAAAGCTTGGGATACCTATAATAATTCTTCCGAGAAAAGCATTGATTTTCAAGTTGCAGACTCGAAAGACTTCTCGGTCAAACACCTGCTTAATTTTCCGAATCCTTTCACCACACATACCGATTTTTATTTTGATCACAACCGCCCCGGATCTGATTTACAGATGCTTATACAAATATTTACGATCTCCGGGAAATTGGTCAAAACCATTGCCGAAACCGTAAATACCGCCGCTAATCGAGCCGGACCGTTCCCTTGGGACGGCAAAGACGATTTTGGAAATTCCATCGGCAGAGGGATTTACATTTACAGACTCAAACTCAAATCAGGCAACGGGGAAGTCGTTTGTAAACAAGAAAAACTCTTAATTTTAAAGTAACCCGATGTCCGTTCACCGAGAATTTTACGAATGGCTTTCCTCTTTTTTGACGGAACACAATATTCCGATTTCTCGAAAGGATGAAGTTGCTTTTATTTCCTATTCAAACTATGAGTCCGAAGAAACTTTGAAAGAAAGCTTGCAATTTATTGTGTATGAGGACTTTTGGCGTAGAAAAAATGAAATCACCCGGAGTCGTATCCGTAACTTCTTTCACCTGAATCAAAGAATTTATGCCAGAAAGTGTCGGGTCAAAAAAATAGACACTCCCACATCGGATAAATTCCTCAATGACAATCACTTATACGGATCTTGCAAAGCCAAAGTCAAATACGGATTGTTTTACCGGGAGGAACTTTGTGTTGTTGCAACCTTTGCCGCACAAAGACGCTTTAAAGATAATCGCCGCTCTGCAGAATTACTGAGATTTTGTAATAAAAATCATTTTACCGTTGTCGGCGGACTAAGCAAGTTACTCAATGCCTATATTGCTGATTATAAGCCTGATAATATCATGACTTACCTCATTGACAGCAACAGGGAAAATAACGCATTTCGAAAAATAGGCTTTGAAGATACTGGAGAAACAAAAACTGTAAGGTTCTTTATAAATCAAGACACTCATCAACGTATAGCACAACATATTGCCGAGAAAAATCCAAGATTGCCGGACACTTTGCCTCAATCAGTAAGCACAACCGTTGTCAGTATCAAAATGACCAAAAACATACATTACTCCAAAAAAGTCAAGGAAAAACAAGAAAAACAAACCATTGATAAACCCTTGTAAAGAGATATTTTTGGATAAAATTATACATTTGTTTGTCGGGGAAACTGAATTATCTTACTTTTGCTCCGAAAGCACAAGCCGATATGGAAACAAAACACGACATTATAAAAACAGTAACCGATATTTTTTCCGAATATTTGGGAGAAAATAAACACCGAAAAACTCCTGAACGTTTTGCCATTTTGGAAGAGGTGTACAGCCACACCGGGCATTTTGACATTGAGCAACTCTATATTGCCATGAAAAATAAAAAGTATAGAGTCAGCCGTGCAACTATCTATAACACCATCAACCTCCTGCTTGCTTGCGACCTGGTTAAAATGCACCATTTTGAAAAAAATATCGCGCACTTTGAAGCTGCTTATAAGTATCGACAGCATGACCATTTGATATGTACACAATGCGGAAAGATTCTCGAATTTTGCGACCCCAGACTCCACGTTGTACAAACCAACCTTGAAAAACTCATGCACTTCAAAATACAATCTCACACCCTTTATTTCTACGGAATATGCAAAGAGTGTGAGGCCGAACAGGAACAAGACCAAGAATAAAAACATTATAACAACCATTGATGAAAATAGACGTTTTATTAGGACTCCAATGGGGAGACGAAGGCAAAGGAAAAATCGTAGATGCACTCAGTCAAAATTATGACATCGTAGCTCGCTTTCAAGGCGGAGCAAATGCCGGGCATACAATCATTTTTAACGAAAAAAAAACAGTTCTTCACCTTATCCCCAGCGGAATATTCAGAGAAAACACTCAAAACTTAATCGGACAAGGCGTTGTGCTCGACCCCGTAACATTCATTGAAGAAATAAATCAGGTTGAACAACACAAAGCCTCCGCCATCGACAATCTTTTGATTTCCGAAAAAACAAATTTGATACTTCCGTCTCATCGCGCATGGGACGCTGCCTCCGAGCAATCCCTCGGCAAGCAAAAAATCGGATCTACCGGCAAAGGAATCGGACCCGCTTACATTGACAGAGTCGGCAGAAACGCCCTCCGAGTAGGCGACATCCTTTTGCCCGACTTTCGAGAAAGATACGAAGCATTAAAACAGAAACATTTGCGTATCCTTAAAGGATACAATATTTCCGAGATCAATAAACAAGAGGAAAGTGAGTGGTTCGCCGCAATTGAAAAGCTCAAGAAATTGAAAATTGTAAACGGATCATCATTTATCAACAAAGCCCTGCAAAACGGGAAAAAGATCCTTGCCGAAGGAGCTCAAGGCACCATGCTGGATATACATGTCGGCACTTATCCCTTCGTAACCTCTTCGGCCGTAACCTCTTCAGGCGTGTGTCCCGGTCTCGGGGTTGCGCCCCACACGATTGGCAACGTTTTCGGGATATTTAAGGCATATACCACCCGTGTCGGCAACGGCCCCTTCCCCTCCGAACTTTTTGACGAAAAAGGCGAAAAACTCGGAAAAGAAGGACATGAGTTTGGAGCAACCACAGGCAGAAAAAGGCGTTGCGGATGGCTCGATATACCCGCCCTAAAATACGCCATAAAAATAAACGGAGTTACACGCCTGATAATGACCAAAGCAGACGTATTGCGCTCCTTCGGAGAATTTGCCGTCTGTGAAAAATACAGCATAAACGGCAAGGAAACCGAAGAACTGCCTTATGACTTATCCCAAAAGATTACACCGGTTTTGAAGAAATTTAAAGCCTGGGAAGAATATATCGCAAGCTGTAAGTCCATCAAAGAATTACCTAAAGAATTGCGCGAATATATTCAATACATCGAACAAGCCATCGGCATTACCATCGGCATTATATCCACCGGTCCCGACCGAGAACAACTGATTATCTCAAAGATATAGAAAAAAAGATCCCTGATACAGAGGCTTGCAAGACGATTACACAAACATAAAACGCAACAATTAAGGAATGAGTGAGAATATATTGAATGCCTTAATGCAGCTTTTTGCCATCATTGCAAACCCGGAGAGCAACAAACGCAACCGCCGTCCGGAAGTAAAACAATTCCTTGGCAGCCTGCTGAATAAAGAGTTAGTCCGGCAATACCTGATTGTCTTCGACAACTACTACCGGGAATACCAAAAAAAGAGCAAAAGCAGCAGACGCCGAAGCCGCGTATCTTCAAGCTCCGTAAAAATCATACGGATATGCTCCATGTTGAACCGGGAACTCTCCATCCGGCAAAAAGTCGTTGTCCTTATTAACCTCTTAGAATTTATCAGCGCCGACGAACAAGCCGGCGCACAAGAATACGAGTTTGTTGACATCGTATCCTCCCTCTTCAACATCTCTTCCGAAGAATACCAAAACCTTCTCGCCTTTATCCTCTGCGAACAAAACGAACTCGCAGGCATCCCGGAGATCCTTTTGATCCAAAAAGACAAACCCCAAAACCCCGCCGTCAAATATCTCCAAGCAGAAACCCTCGAAGCACCCATAGCCGTTTACTTCAACAAATCGGCAAAAATGTATATCTTTATATACTACGGAACAAAAGAACTCTATCTTAACGGACAATTGATCGTCCGCAACAGAGCCTCCGTACTTTCGCCCGGAAGCACCATACGCGACACCCGAAGAAACCCCATATACTTCAACGACATCGCCGGAGCCTTCCGCGAAGAAGACGAAAGCGAAAAACTAATATTCAACGCCCAAAACATCACCTATAAATTCCCCGGAGGGAAAACCGCTCTCTACAAATTTAACTTTGCCGAAACCAACGGTAACTTAGTCGGAATTATGGGAGCCAGCGGATCCGGTAAATCCACCCTTCTCAACATTCTCAACGGAAACAACAATCCGCAAACCGGCGATGTCCTCATTAACGGATACAGCGTATTCCGGGACAAAAAAAAACTCGAAGGAATCATCGGCTACGTCTCCCAAAACGACCTCTTAATTGAAGACCTCACCGTCTTTCAAAACCTTTACTACAATGCACAACTCTCCTTCGGAGGAAAAAATAAAGCCCAAATACTCCGCAAAGTAAACGAAACACTCCTCAGCCTCGGATTGTACGAAATCCGAAACATGAAAGTCGGAAGCCCCCTCAATAAAAAAATCAGCGGAGGCCAGCGCAAACGACTCAACATCGCTTTGGAACTCATCCGCGAACCCTCCGTCCTCTTCCTTGACGAGCCCACCTCCGGACTCTCCTCCCGAGACTCCGAGAATATCCTCGAACTCCTCAAAGGAATCAGCCTCCGAGGGCGACTGATCTTCGTCGTCATCCATCAACCCTCCTCCGACATCTTCAAGATGTTCGACCGCCTCCTGATTTTAGACCAAGGCGGATATCTCGTTTATGACGGCGACCCGGTGGAAGCCCCCGTCTATTTCAAATCACAGATGAACCAAGCGGATTGGAACGAAAACGAATGTCCCGCATGCGGAAATGTAAACCCCGAACAGATCTTCGACATCCTCGAGGCGCAAATATTGGACGAATACGGAAAGTTTACCAATCAACGCCGCAAAAAACCTTCCGAATGGTACATCGCCTTCCAAAAAAACAGCACACCGCGCAACGATCAATTGCGTGAAGAAATGCAGAGCGATGACAAACACCTCCCCAAGATCACCTTCAAAAGACCCCGCCGGTGCAAACAATTCCAAACTTTTGCCCGCCGTGACATACTCTCTAAACTTGCCAATAAACAATATGTACTCATCAACCTGATCGAGGCACCCTTATTGGCATTTATCATGGCAGGAATCCTCAGATATTACGACATTTCCGTCCTGAACAACCTCGGATACAGCTACAGCCAAAACGAAAACATCCCCGTATATATATTCGTCTCGGTCATTATCGCCTTATTCATCGGGCTGACCACCTCCGCCAACGAGATCGTTAAAGATCGCCTCATATTGCAACGAGAATCCTTCCTGAATTTGAGCCGAAGAGCCTACCTCTTTTCCAAAATATCCATCCTCTTCTCCCTTTCCGCCTACCAAGCACTCACCTTTGTCCTGGTCGGCAACTATATGCTCGAAATACGAAGCATGTATTGGGAATACTGGCTCATATTATTCTCCGTATGGAGCTTTGCCGTCATGCTCGGGCTTAACATTTCAGACGCATTTAAAACCAACATCAGCATCTATATCATCATCCCCTTTTTGATTATCCCGCAAATCGTACTCAGCGGAATCTTGGTACAATTTGACAAACTCAACCCCGCACTTACCGGACCCGGACATATCCCCTGGTTTGGCGAGATTATGACCGCCCGCTGGGCATACGAAGCCCTTGCCGTAGAACAATTCGTAAACAATGAATACAAAAAACCGCTTTTTCCCTATGAAAGAATAAAGTACGATGCGAACTTCAACAAGGACATGATAATCAGCGAGTTGAAAGGTAAAATCGCCGACCTGCGAAAGAACACCGACCGGCATGAACACCCTTCCGAATCCAAAAAAGCGCTGCAACTCCTGCGCAATGAGCTCAATAAATTCAAACAAAAGGAACCCGAAGTCAAAACCGGTTGGAACCCCAAGCATTTATTCCTTGAAAAAATAAGCGAGAACGATTTGCAAGCCGTAGAAAGCTACCTCGACCGCTTGAAGATCCTCTACATCAATCGCTACAAAACCGCCGATGCCCTGCAAGACGACTATGTACGCGCGCAAACCGCAACCGACTCCCTCAACAAGGCCTACATTCGTTTGAAACAAAACTACGACAACGAATCGCTCGAAAAAATCATCAACAACAGCAACCAATTCCGTAAAATTATGGAGTATGACGGGCATTTGTACCAATGCACCAACTTGGTGTACAGCCTTCCTACCACTATCCTCAAAGCCCATTTTTACGCCCCCAAGAAAAAATTCATTAACGGAAAATACTATTCCACCTACACCATCAATTTAATCGTTATATGGATATATACCCTCATTTTGTATTTCACTTTATATTTCGGAATTTTGCGTAAATCCGCCGAATATATTGAAAAAATACGCCTGCGACTTATCCGTTAAACCCTTCCGCAGGCAAAAAACAAAGCGCAACTTTGCCCCACACAAGACAGCGGCAAGACCGCCGAAAAAATATCTCACCCGATACAAAGCCCGATGGAAATATACGAACATATATACGGTTCCCTCTTCGCAGCCACAAAAGCCGCACTGCTTGCCGGAGAGAAGATCATGGAGATATACAAGGAATCCGACCTCCGGATAGATTGGAAAGAAGACGAGAGCCCCGTAACCGCCGCCGATTTTGACTCCAACCGCATCATCAAGCAAACGCTCGTTGCGGAATCTTGCTACACCGTCCTGAGTGAGGAAGATCCGGACATCCCGTACCGTTTCCGCAAGAACACGAAGACCTTGTGGCTCGTTGATCCATTGGACGGAACCCGCGAATTTATTAACAAGAATGACGAATTTGCCGTCAATATCGCTTTGATTTTTGACGAAAAACCCATATTGGGAGTCATCTACCTGCCGGCTTTAGAGAAACTTTACTTCGCCGCCGAATCCATCGGAGCTTTCCGAAGAGATCATATCAACGCAAGCGCACTCCGAGCGAATATCAGCTTGAATTTTGCTTCGGAAAATGCCGTGGCACTCCCTTCGGCTCCCCAAGAAAGACCGCCGAAGATCCTATGCAGCCGGTCGCACGGGGATCGGAAGATGTTGCAAATCATCAAGCAATTGGAGGCTGAATATCCCCAAGCCAAGGTGGAGAAATGCGGAGCTTCCTTAAAGCAATGTGCCGTGGCGGAAGGCAGCGCAGACCTCGCTCTTACCACCGGCAAAACGATGGAATGGGACACCGCCGCCGGCGATGCCATTCTGCGAATCTGCGGAGGCGAAATGCTTGACTTTGAGGGCAAACCGCTTCTTTACAATAAAGAAAATCTTGCCAACCCGCCCTTTTTTATCCGAAGCAAACACTCCGCAATAAGCAGAGACTTTAAAAGATAACCCTTTGTAAATCACCCCAAAAAACATCCGCTCTTGAAAATTCTTCTTCACATCGGAAAATACGCCGTATTTCTAAGCAAAATATTCCGCAGACCGCAAAAATTCAAGGTATTTATCAACAATATCTTTTTTGAAATAGAAAAACTCGGAATCAATTCCATCGTTATCGTCTTTATCATTTCCATCTTTATGGGCGCCGTGATCACTTTGCAAGCCGCCTATAACATCCAAATGAATTTCGTGCCTGCCTATATCATCGGATACGGCACCAGAGACTCCCTGTTCTTGGAGTTTTCTTCCACGATTGTTGCCCTGATTCTTGCCGGAAAGGTAGGAGCCGGCATCGCCTCCGAGATAGGCACCATGAAGATTCGGGAGCAAATAGAAGCGCTTGACATCATGGGCGTCAATTCCGAATCCCATTTGGTATTGCCCAAGATTATCGCCGGTTTGTTCAGCTTCCCTTTGCTGAGTTTATTCAGCATGTTTATCGGATTGATCGGCGGATATTTGGTTACGGTATTGACTGCCGTCATTCCTCCCGGGGAGTATTTGGTGGGTATTCGCTCATCCTTCGTGCCGTATTATATCACTTATTCTTTGATCAAAATGACGGTCTTCGGCTTTGTCATCGTAACGGTTCCGGCGTATCACGCCTACTATGTGCGCGGCGGAGCATTGGAAGTCGGACGTGCCGGCACCAAAGGGGTGGTGTATTCCAGCCTCTTGATTCTTTTCTTTAATGTCGTTCTCACTCAATTGTTATTGTCTTGATAGAAGTTAAAAACATAAGCAAATCCTTCGGAAAAAAACAAGTACTCCGGGATGTTTCCATTGCCCTGCAACGGGGAAAAATGAATTTTATCATCGGGCAAAGCGGGTCCGGTAAAACCGTATTGTTGAAATCCATCATCGGACTGCATCGGGTGGATCAAGGACAAATTATTTATGACGGGGAGGTGTATTCCGAGATGGATGTGAAGGAGAAAAGACAGGTGCGGAAGAAGATCGGCATGGTTTTTCAAGGCAGTGCTTTGTTTGATTCCGCCACGGTTTATGAAAACATTTGCTTTCCCTTGAAAATGTTCACGCGGATGACACGCAAAGAACAAGAAATGCGCGTATCCTTTTGTTTGGACAGGGTCAATATTAAGAATGCCGATGCGCTCTATCCCTCCGAAATCAGCGGAGGAATGCAAAAAAGAGTCGCCATTGCGCGCGCCATTGTCCTGGAGCCTTCGTATCTTTTCTTTGACGAACCGAACTCCGGACTTGATCCGCAAACCGCAATCATCATTGATGAATTGATCAAGGAATTGACGATGGATTTTAATACCGTTACCGTGGTCAACACGCATGATATGAACTCCATCATTGAACTCGGCGAGCATATTGTCTTCATCGACAAAGGGACGAGAGGATGGCAAGGAACGAAGGACGAAATTTTATATACGAACAACGAAAACCTCAATCGATTTCTGTTCTCCACTCGCTTGCTTCGCTCCTTAGTGAATAAAGATTCTGCCCGTTGAATCGAAAAAAAAGTATCTTTAATGTATAATCCATAAAATATAAATTATGAAACAAATCATCCACAGTGAGAAAGCTCCGAAAGCAATCGGACCTTACAGCCAAGCCGTTAAAGCCGGCAACACTTTGTACATCTCCGGACAAATCCCGGTAGAAGTATCCACCGGAAAAATCGTAGAAGGCGGCATCAAGGAGCAAACCGAGAAGGTCATGCAAAACATTGAAGCCATCTTGAAAGAAGCCGGATACGGTTTTGAAGATGTGGTAAAGTCCACCTGCTTGTTGAGCGATATGGCAAATTTTGCGGGAATGAACGAAGTGTACGGAAAGTATTATTCGGAAAATCCGCCGGCACGTGCCGCTTTTGCCGTCAGGGAATTGCCTCTTGGTGTTTTGGTTGAAATCGAAACGATTGCCGTGAAAGAGTAGCCCCGAAAGGCATACAAAAAGAAAAGGATTTGGTTCGCCGTATTTTACTCGGGTTCCAAATCCTTTTTTTTTAGAGTCGCCTTAAAGCGATTTAAAAAACATCCCCTCCTTCATTATAAGACTATATTCAGGATTTAGTAATTAATTAAACTCTATGTTATGAAAATGACTATAAGCCTTATAAATCGGTGAGGGGATTTGCTTTTTTTATTTGTATCTGTTCCTTGTTCTTTGTTTTATTGGAAAAGTATGTGTGTTTTCTTATCTCGTCTTTCCGTTTTTCTTATTTGTTTGAGTAATTACCGGATAAAAATGATGTCCGGAATGAATTAAATGTTATATTCTTTGTAATAACTGATGCGGTTGTTTACTTCCGCAATGAAATCTTTGTAATCCTCCTCTCCGTTGAGTAGGGCAGAGGCTTCGATACGCTCAGTCATCATGCGGTATATCTTGTCTATTTGGGCGCGAAGCTCTCTCATATTGATGCTTCTTTGCTGAGCTGTTTCTTCATTGCGCTTCTTCATCAAGTTGCGGAAATCTTCATTGGATTGTTTGAGGATGTTTGTCCATTCCAGCAGGTGACAGGTATTCAGTTCTTTGTAATGATTCTCCATGAGTTCCGCCGTCAAATTGTCAATGGAGGCAGTCGCTTCGTTGTAGCTTCGCTTGGATATATTGCCGTAGGTACGAAAAATGATTTTCAGACGCTCAGCACTCTCGACTATGCTGGGACTGAAGTGTTTGGTTAATGAACGTACGTTCTCATAAATACCGCTGTATAAAGTGCCGCGCTCTTCGTTTTTCTGCGCAATCTTCGCGGTGAGGTCGCTTTGATAAATGGTTTCCAGTCCTTGGTCTTCTTTCTCTAAAAGAGGTATGTAACTCTCAAAAAGTTCTTCAACATTCAGTTTACTTGGCGTGTGTTTTTCAATCATGGTGCGTAATTCTCCGTGAAATTCATAATGCGCCATGTTACGCAACTTATTCAGATTCAGTTTTAGAAATTTCATATTAAGTGTTTTATAGGTTTTGTTTGTTGTTTATTACAAATTTATTTGGCGAAAGTATAAACATTCCGAGCTTCGTGCTTTTGCTTTGAGAAAAATTGATAAAACTCTTCTTCTTTACGCTTTCGCTTATTAATTATTCAATGATTTTTCTTTCCGGTATCTTTTCGCTTTTGGTTTATTCTTTACTTTCTTTGTTTGGGATGCTTTCGCTTTGTTTTTATTGTTTACGACTCTTTGGTTTTATTTCTTCGCCGGAAGATAATTGAAATACAAACAGCGAAGTCTTGGTTTTGCTTATATGTTTTCTTATGCTTTCTTTCGGTTTTGTCTGTTCGTTTTATTGTTTTATAAATCGGTGATTCTTTGAACTGCAAATATAAATGTTTTTTTTGAATACGCAAAATATCCGGGGAGTTTTATTTTGAAACAGAAAGAGTCTGACTTGCATCATGTTTTGTATCGGCTTTTATAGGTAAGTTTGTGCTGTTCGGATTTATCCGGATCGTAAAGATAAAAAAGCATCTTTGTATTGGGTGAGATGCTGAATTTGCTTATTTTTTGTATCATTTAAATCGCCGCCTTATGAAAAAAATTGAATTTTTTCTTCCTCTATTGAACTTGATCTTGTTTTACACGGTGCATTATGAAGTTCTTCCGTTTTGGGTGCTTGTCGTATCTGCTTGTTTGTCAGCCATTTATTTCTATCCTGTAAGAGTGTTTTTTATGGGGAATGAAATGCCGAAGGAGAGGAAGGAGCGTATCATATATTTGGTGAATAATAACGTGTTTTCTTTATTGTTTGCCATGCTGTTTCTTTCTCCCACTATCGGGATGCCGATTTCAAAGATAATTGTGTTCGTTATTCGAGTGTGGTTTATTTTTGCAATGATTCACTACGGCTCCATACGCAGAGACGAGAGGGAACTTCTGCTGATCGCTTGTTTCCTTCTTTTGACGGGATACCTTTATAATCCTTAAAAAAGAATCTCGCCGGCATACAGTTGTTTTTTATACTATATATAAGGTATAAAATTGTGCTCTTTTGTGCTTTTTTTTGAAAAAAAAAGGAATAAATTTTTGTCGGTTGGCATAAAATCCTTACATTTGCCGTCCGGTTATGAAGGTGCGATTTGTAAATCTCGCCGGATACCGGAAAAGCTCTTTGATATTTTGGGGTCGTTTTTGGTTTTGACAGCAAGGATAATGAATTTGTAAGCATGTCGAGCAAGGTGGATAAACTCGTAAAACTGTTCTGCAAACAATAAACGGCGATAATAATAATTATGCTCTCGCTGCGTAGTTGAAGAATAGTAAACTAACCGCTTAATTTCGCAAAAATTTGTGAAACGAGATGTCTCGCATAAGGGACTGCCTGATTCCTTTATGACTGTGAGGCACCGACAATTTCAGGATAGTTGAAGCATTTCTTCGTTGTTTTAATGAACTTTTAGAAGATAAGGAAAGATTTTGGGTGCTTTTTCCCGGGTTTTTCCCGACAATCAATAAAAAGATAAGCATGTAGAAAGCCTGTTTGTTACTTGTTTGGACGCGGGTTCGACTCCCGCCGGCTCCACAAACTTTCCTTCCTTTTGTCGAGAAGTAAAAGTTACTTGTTTCGTTTGATCCTCAATCTGACAATTGCCTGTGCGCGCAGATATTTTGTTGCCAGCGCAAAGGCAAAGGTGAGGGCAAAAGAGAAGGTGGCATAAATCAATGCCGGTTTTTGCATCTCCGGCTCTGAAGAAATGGAAGATGCCACCAGAATTGCCAACATGGTATTCTGCAATCCGGTCTCGATACTGATGGTCATGGGGGTTCGCCCCTCCAAGCGCATCAGGCGAGCGGATAAAAATCCAGCCAGCAATCCGGCGAGATTAAACACCAGCCCCGCCGGAAGCAAATCATACCAATCTTGCAGGCTGATGCCGACTCCTCCTTTATTTTCCCCCGCAAGAAATTTAATGCCGAAGACTACCGCGAGAAGCAATACTGTACACATTTTCAGCAAATGAAGTTTGATTTTGCCGAAAATTCCGAAGGGAACAGAAAAAGAGGTGTTGAGTTTTTTCGTAAATTCCGGATATTTGGCATATACCCGAATGCCGATGCCGACCGGAAGGAGAATGACAAACAAAATCTGCAAAACGGTACGCAAATAAGGCAAATGCAAGTGTGTCGATGCGTGCATGAAATGTTCCAGCCCGATGTTGGTTATAAAAGGAATCCAGAACATGACGATCAGGCTGTTGATCGATGTCATCGAGATGGAAAGGGGGGTGTTTCCGTTGAGCAAAAAAGTAACGAAATTAGAGGTGTTCCCGCCCGGGCAAACGGACAAAATCAAAAGCCCCACGGCAAATTCCGGTTTTAAGTCAAAAATTGTGGCAACTCCGAGAGCCAGCAGGGGTAAAAGGAAAAGCTGTGCCGAGAGACCGGTGAGCATGGCGCGAGGTTTCAGGAAAATATAGGTGAAACTCTTGAGCGTCAGGGACAAGCCAATCCCGAACATAATCAATGCCAGCACTACGCTGATCAAAATATCTACAAGATTGTATGGCATGCTTCTTTTTTATCGGATATTTTTCTGCGGAAGGGCAGCCGGCTTCCTGCGGATCTTTATTGTTTACAAATGTCGATGGAATCGCCTTTTCCTTGTTGAAAAAGGGTGATGTTTCGGGTAATGCCGGCGAGTAATTGGGTGCGTGCTTCGGGAGATGCCCAAGCGATATGGGGGGTAATCATCATATTTTTTGCGCGGAAAAGAATGTTGCCTTCGGTCGGGGGCTCTTGGGTCAAAACATCAGTCGCGGCATAAGCAATTTCTCCGGCTTCCAAGGCTTCGTACAAATCCCGTTCATTGACGACTCCGCCGCGTGCCGCATTGATGAGCATCGCCGAAGGCTTCATCAGAGCCAATTCTTTTCGGGCGATCAAATCCCGGCTGTCTGCGTTCAAGGGTACATGCAAGGAAACAATATCGGAGCGGCGCAGCAGATCGGTTAAAGGAGTGCGTCCTTCCGCCTTTCCGGGAGTTCGGATGCTTTCGGCAATCAAAATATTCATCCCGAAGGCACGAGCCAGACTTGCGACACGTTGCCCGATTTTCCCGTAACCGACAATCCCCAAAGTTTTTCCGTGCAGCTCAAATAACGGGCGATTCAAGAGCACAAAAGATTTCGATTTTTGCCACAATCCGTCTTGCATATCCTTTTCAACCGTGAGCACAGAATTGGCAAAGGTGAGCATGTAGCCCAATACTCGTTGCGCTACCGATTCGGTAGAATATCCGGCTACATTACAGACCACGATTCCGTGCTTTTTTGCAGAGGGAATATCTACATGGTCATATCCCGTGGCGGATACACAAATCAGCTTCAAATTTTTTGCCGCCGCCATTGCCTCGTCATCAATGACCACCTTATTGGTAATGATGATTTCCGCCTTTTCGATACGCTCGTGCAGTTCCGCCGGCGTTGTATTGTCATAATAGGTAATGTCGCACAGATGTTCTATTTCTTGAAAGGATATATCGGTTCCCAGTGTAACTTTATCAAGCAAGACGGCTTTCATATTTCTTCATTTTTATTGTGTCCGCAAAGATATATTTTTCCTGTTTCTTGGAGAAAATAAGGATTAAATTTTGTAAAAAAAGAATTTAAAGGGATAAATTATCCCTGTTTTTGGAATGAATTATTACCTTTGTTCTTTGAAATTAAAAATAAATCATGTCAGATATAAGAAAAAAGATAGCGGATACCGTAAGAGGCTTGTCCATTGATGCCATCGAGAAAGCGGCATCGGGACATCCCGGAATGCCTATGGGAATGGCGGATGTGGCCACGGTTTTATTTAACGATTTTTTAGTGTTTAATCCGGAAAATCCCCGGTGGATCAATCGAGATCGATTCCTTCTCTCCGGCGGACACGGGAGTATGTTGCAGTACAGTTTGCTGCATTTGTACGGCTATGCGCTGTCCTTAGAAGATTTGAAGAATTTCAGACAAAAGGGTAGTAAAACGCCCGGGCATCCGGAAGTGGGCGAAACTCCCGGTGTTGAAACAACTACCGGTCCCTTGGGGCAAGGCTTGGCGAATGCCGTAGGTATGGCAATGGCAGAAACGATGTTGGCAGCTCATTACAATACGGAGACACATCAAGTCATCGATCATTACACCTATGTTATTGCGGGGGACGGAGATTTGCAGGAAGGAATCTCTCACGAAGTGTGCGCCTTGGCAGGGCATCATCGCTTGGGCAAACTTATTACGCTTTACGATTCTAACCAAATCACCATAGACGGGAGCACTTCGCTGTCTTTTACCGAAGATACACAAAAAAGATTTGAAGCTTACGGATGGCAGGTATTGACCATAGATGGTCATAATTATCAAGAAATTCAAGAAGGTATAAGCAAAGCAAAAGCGGAGCAAGAAAAACCGAGCTTGATCATTTGTAAAACGGTCATCGGCTATGGCAGTCCCAATAAAGCCGGCAGCTCCTCCGTACACGGTTCACCGCTCGGCGAGAAAGAGTTGCAATTAACGAAGGAGAAATTAGGACTTCCGGATAAAGATTTTTTCATAAGCAGCGAGGTGTTTGAGCATACACAGTCTTATATTGAAAAAGGGAAATTGGCAGAATCACAATGGAAAGAAACTTTTGCATCCTATCAACAGGACTGCGGAGAACAAGCGGCATTGTTGCAACAAGCTCTCGATAAATCATACAATACTGTTCAATATCCGGACTTCCCGGTCGGAGAGAAATTGGCAACGCGCGCTTCTTCCGGTAAGGTTATAGAAGCACTTGCCACACAAATTCCCGGACTTGTCGGCGGCTCTGCCGATTTGACGCCTTCGAACAAAACACAAGCCTCCGTCCAAACTTCTTACTCACCCGATAACCGAAAGGGAACCTATATCCATTACGGGATACGCGAATTTGGCATGGCGGCGATTATGAACGGTATGGCTTTGCATGGCGGTATTTTACCTTACGGAGGAACATTTTTCGTCTTTTCCGACTATATGCGTTCGGCAATAAGGATGTCGGCATTGATGCGCTTGCAAGTGATCTATGTCTTTACCCATGATTCCATCGGATTAGGCGAAGACGGTGCCACTCATCAACCCGTCGAGCACCTTGCAGCTATGAGAGCGATTCCCGGTTTGCTCGTGTTGCGCCCGATGGATGCCCACGAAACAAGCCTTGCTTGGGACATTGCACTTCATCGTAAGCATATGCCTTCCGCCTTGATACTCAGTCGACAGTCGCTGCTCACAATCGACCGAACACAGGGCGAATATGCCTCGGCCGAGGAAGGAAGAAAAGGAGCTTATGTCCTTTGCCGCGATGCGGAAGCAGAACTTATCATTGCTGCCGGAGGATCTGAAGTAGAAATTGCCCTTGAAGCTAAGAAAATACTCAATGCAAAAGGAAAAAAGGTTTGTTTGGTCTCGGTTCTTTCCTTTGAACTTTTCCGCGAACAGAGTGAAACCTATCAGCAGAGTATATTTCCTCCCGGAATGCCTGTGGTTACTGTCGAGGCAGCTTCTACGCATGCTTGGAAATCCTATGCCGGAAGAGAGAGTGTTAATATCGGTATCGATACTTTCGGTGCTTCGGCTCCCTACCAAGAATTGTATGCGCAATACGGAATTACAGCGACAAATATTGCAGACAAGGCTCTTGACTTGTTAAAATAAAAAAAGCAAGATGAAATTTTAAGAAAAAGGGGTTGCTGTTTTACAAAAAAATATTAACTTTGACAAGCTAAAGAAATTAGCCTTTATGTCAAAACTTATACAATAAATTATGAAATATCCCTTTGTGCTTATTGCCGCACTCCTTTGGACACTCCCCTTGATGTCGCAAGGAGAAAAAAAGGCGTCTAATCTTATGGAGTCGGGTGATTATGCTTCGGCTGCAGTTTTGTATCAGAACCTGAGCGAGAAGTCACCTTCGAATCCAAAATTGAATTTGAATTTGGCAGAATGTTATATGCACTTGCCTAACAAAACCCGCTATGCGGAAGAGCCTTTACAGCGGATTATAAAATTATTGGAGAGTAAACCGAAGAATCCTTATTTCATAAAAGCAAAGCAGAAATTGGGCGTTTTGTATCGTTTGGAACATAAATTTGATAAATCTTTGCAAACACTTTTGGAAGTACAACAAATAAAACCTACTCCCGAAACCTCCAAAGAACTCCGCATTACAAAAAATGCACAGTCAGCTTATGCCGTAAAGAAGGAACATATTCTGCAATCGCCGGGAGAAGCGATCAATACCGTTGAAGATCAATATGCCCCATTTCTCTCCGAGAAAACAGGAGTGTTTATTTATACTTCCAAGGAGAAGACAAGCTTTGCCAAAGAAAAATCTTCTGACGGACAATTTGACGAGAACATATTTTTCATTATGTTGGAAAATGAAAACGACAGAGAACCCGATCCTTATTCTGAACCTCTAAACTCTAAAGAGAGCGAAAGCAACGGGCAGATTGCCGAAGACGGAACATTCATATTTATTTGTCGAGATGACGATATTTACGAAGTGCATAAAGAGGGCAGCAAATGGGGGAAACCGAAAAAGATAAAAGCAATAAATTCAAAATCTAAAGATTGTTACCCGGTTTTGAGTCCGGATGGAAACACTCTTTACTTTGCCAGTAACAGAGCCGGGGGAAAAGGAGGAATGGATATTTATTTTGCTCAAAAAAAATCTAACGATTCTTGGGGAGCACCCCAACTCGTATCGGGTATAAATACCGAAGAAGACGAAATCTCTCCTTTTTTGCATCCGAACGGAAATTTTTATTTTGTTTCAAAAGGACATAACTCTATCGGCGGATTTGATATCTTTACGGCAAAACAAACAGCTCCCGGGAATTTCTCGGAAGTTACCAATATCGGAATGCCGATCAATGATGTGCGAGATGACTTATCTTTTTTCATGACCCGCGATGAAAAGAGAGCCTTTGTCGCTTCGGAGCGTCCCGGAGGACGAGGCGGGCTTGACATCTATATGATTGATTTCCCCGAAGAACAGCCGGAAGAGTCGATTGCCATTGCAGAGCCCCAGGTAGAAGCTCCTGTTGTGGCAGAAGAAGCTCCTCCGGTGAAAGAACCTGCGCCGGAAGTCCCCGAGGAGGTTCCGGTGGTTGTAGCGCAAGAAACCCCTCCGGTAGAAGAACAACAAGTAGTTGCGGCTCCCTCAGGCGATGCTTCGCAATATACCGTACAGGTCGGAGCATTTCAGAAGGAATTGCCGACTTCTCACGGATTTTTCAGCTCCCTTAACGGAGAGGTTATTTTGCGAAAATCAAAAGATTTTAATCATTATACTTACGGGCAATATGATTCCCGTTCAGAGGCGCGTGCGGCACAAAACAAGGTCAGACGCATGGGCTATCCTCACGCCTTTGTTCGTAAAATAGGCTGGTATTCAGAGAATTAAATGAAATCCCTTTTATGGACAGAAGTATTATCAACATAAAAAATAAAAAGGCGCGCAGGGATTATGAATTATTGGAGAAATATGTTGCCGGAGTTCGTTTATTCGGAACGGAGATAAAGTCAATACGTGCCGGGAAAGCGAGTCTCAATGAGGCGTATTGTGTATTGCGCCCGATGCAGTCGGATAAAGATCGGATTGAAGTTTGGGTGAAGATGCACATTGCCGAATATGTAAATGGTACGCATGCCAATCACGATCCGAAGCGAAGTCGAAAGTTGTTGCTCACAGCGAAAGAGATTTCAAAAATAAATAGAAAAATGAGTACTTCGTCTTTGGCTCTTATTCCTACGCGATTGTTTATCAATGATAAAGGATTGGCAAAGATAGAAATTGCTTTGGCACGAGGGAAGAAATATCATGATAAACGTCAGGATATTAAGCAGCGAGATGATAAACGGGAAATGGACAGGATGAAAAAAATGAAGTTGTAAAAAGGGTATAAAAAATCTTAAAGCAAGGTTTCCGTTTAGGAATGTCTTGTTTTGCCGGTTTTGTAAAATGCCTGCCACTCCTACGGAAAATTGGCGCTGAGAGTTCGTGAAAGATGATTATATCTTTTCTATCCATTCTTTTATAAGTTTCTCTAAATCAGCAAATTCTGCAAGAGGAAGGTTTGCGGAACTGTCGAATATATTGTGATATTCTTTGTAATCGCCTCGGGTATAGAAGAAGAAGGATTTTACTCCTTTTTCGTAAAAAAAGTAGTGGTCGCTGTTTGCTGCTGCGCCTCGTTCCTTTACTTCCGGCAAATATTGTTTTTCCTCATTTATGTTTCGCAGCAAGTTGAACTCACGCTTAAAAACAGTGCCGTTTACAACAGTAATACCCTTTTTTCCGCTTCCGACCATATCCAAATTGATCAAAAACTTTATTTGTGAAAGGGGTAAAATCGGATGTTCCGTGTAATATCTTGAACCCAACAACCCCAATTCTTCGCCGCTGAAAAAGGCAAAAACCATAGTATATTTTGGTTTTGTTTGTCGGGCATATCTCCGAGCCAAATCCAGAACCATAGCCACTCCGCTTGCATTATCATTGGCACCCGGGAAATAGGTGTGCTCTCCCATCAAACCAATGTGATCATAATGTGCGCAAAGGAAAATGCAACTATCGGACTTTCCAGGCAAGATACCGAATACATTATTTGTTCTGTAATTGTTTTGAAAATGGGCTTCAATATTTACCGTAATGTTCCGATCTCTTTCCGGTTGTAACATCCCTCGTTTCAAATACAAGGTACAAAACGGCACCTGATTTTGAGACGGAACATACATTAGCGGCGTAGAAACCGGAATGAGCAGAAGTTCCGCTTGCAAGATATTTTGATTGACCCATAATTGATACATTCTCTCAAAATTTTCTATAAGAACCCCGGAGGTATCTACCCAAAGAGCTTTTTTCGAAAAATCTTGCTTCACAAACTGAGACAAGCGATTTCTGTCATTGATGATTTTTGCGTCTAAAATAACGATGGGAAATTTTCCTTTTACGGAACAAGAATTTGCAGCAATCAAATAATCCTCTCCGGCTTGCAATTTTCGGTTGTCAATTTGTACAGCCCGGGCTTTGGGCAAGGTATTGACCGGAATGGAAAATTCTTGACAGTATCCCTTTTTCAAGGGATGAATGCCAAATTTCTTCAACTCACCGGCAATGTATGCTGCGGCTTTTCGATCGGCACCGAAGGCATATCCTCTTCCTTGTAATTCTTTGGAACACAGATGATTAATGATTTCTTTAGCATAAGATTGTTCCTGACCGGAAAGTCTCAAAGTCAGAGTTGAGAGTAAACTCCACAACAGTATTTTTTTGAACGACATAATGTTGGTTTTTTGACTCGCAAAGTTGTTATTTTTTCTCCTAAAAAAACATTTTTTTTCAAATCCGAAAAAAAAAGAAAAAAAAATTTTAGACTTAAAATACTTATAATGAGAATAATATATTTCTCGTGAAAGTAAAGTGGGAGAAATGTGCATAAAAATGGTTGCAAATGGAGAAAAATGTTTTACATTTGCGTTGGGAAGTTTTACTAAAACAATCAAGTGTAAAATGATAAGGTTTACAGGTGATCATCCGGCAAAAGTTGATGCGAGAGGAAGAATCTTCTTTCCTTCCGGTCTTGTGAAAGATTTGCCGAATGATTATCCGGGTACGTTTTTTATCAAAACGGATGTTCACGATAAGTATCTGAATGTCTATACCGAGCCGGAGTGGGAGATTCAAGCCGAAATCGTGGAGAAAAGGATGAATTTGAACAATCCTCGCCACAGGCAATTTTTACGTTCCTATTACAAAGGTGTAACAAAAGTAAGTTTGGATGGAAACGGACGTATATTGTTGCCTAAAAGTTTTCTGGAATATGCAGAAATTGAGAAAGAAGTAATGATTTTGGGGCGAAGCAGAATGATCGAAATTTGGTCAAAAGAAAATTTTGAAAAAGCAGATCTTTCGCAAGAAGAATTACAAGACATGGCTTTGGAATTTTTGGGAGACGATATACCTTACATCTAATGGTCGAAATAAAAAATGAGTACGCAATACCACATACCGGTCTTGCTCAAAGAAGCAATTGAGGGGTTGAATATCAAGCCTTCCGGGATTTATGTTGATTTGACATTCGGAGGAGGCGGGCATTCTCGTGAAATTTTGAAACGTTTGGACAGCGGCAAATTGCTTGCCCTGGATCAAGATGCTGATACGCGCAAAAACGCCGAAGCTGTAAGTAAAGAATTTGACGGGAACAAAAACTTCAGTTTCTATCACTCTAACTTTACCTACATTTCTCGCTTGTTGCGTTACGAAAACTTGTCAAAAGTAGATGGAATTCTTGTCGATTTGGGAGTTTCTTCGCATCAGTTTGATCAAGCTCATCGAGGATTTTCTTTCCGGCTCGGCGGAAGACCTGATATGCGAATGAACCGACATGAAAAAAAATCCGCCTTTGAAATCCTCAATGAATATTCGGAAGAGGAACTTAGTCGTATTTTGTATAATTACGGAGAATTGAAAAATGCAAGAAGGATTGCACAAACCATTGTTAATCACAGAAAAATTAGTGATTTAAGAATGCTGACCGAAATACTCAAACAAAGTTTGAATCTTTCGCGAGAACATAAAATAACGGCTCAAGTATGCCAAGCTCTTCGTATGGAAACCAATCAAGAGCAGGAAAAATTGCATCAAATGTTATTACAAACCGAGCAAATCATCAAGCCCGGAGGGCGACTGGTTGTCATCAGCTATCACTCGCTGGAAGATCGTCCCGTGAAAAACTATATGAAGTTCGGTAATATTCAAGGAGAAAACAGGAAAGACATTTATGGAAACACCATCAAACCCTTCGAGGAGCTAAACAAGAAAGTGATCACACCTTCGCCCGAAGAAATTGCCCAAAATAACCGTGCACGAAGTGCCAAATTAAGAATTGCTCAAAAAGTATAAGCTATGAAAATATTAAAAAAAATACTTGATGTTGCACTTTTTGGAAATTGGCTTTCCAAGGTACTTCGTAATTTGCCCTATTTATTCTTGCTTATATGCCTTATTATTCTTGTTAATATCAACAGATACCGAGTCGAAGAATTGATTGGAGAGAAAAAAAACTTGCAAGAACGATTGGACGAATTGCATGCGGAAAATATCCATATTCGCTCCAATTTGATGTCTTGGGGTACCGAAAGTAAAATATTGGCAGACAGTAGTATCATAAATCTGGGAATGAAATTACCTCACAAACCACATATAACTATCAAATAACAATAAAAATGAAAAATAGAAAAAAAATAAGAAACAGTCTTGTTGTCAGGATATATTTGCTGTGTTTCCTGGTGCTGTTAGGAATGTTTGTAATTTTAGGAAAGATATTTTATATGAGTTTTTTGAACAGCAAGCCTGTCAAAGACGTGTTAGAACAGCATGCTCTGAGAGTAGAACATCAACAACCCCATCGAGGAGATATTTACGATGCCAAAGGAAGACTCTTGGCAACCTCTCGGCGATGCTATGATATTTACATGGATCCTTGTGCCGGCGGACTTACGGACGATCTGTTTAACAAAAACATTGATTCCCTCTCTTTGAGACTGTCCAACTTTTTCAAAGATATGACTCCCGCAGAATACAAAGAAAAATTGACAAAATCACGAAAACAAAAGAGACGCTATGTATCCATTGCGAAAGATATTTCTCGAAAGGAACATGAAATCCTGAAAACATTTCCCTTGTTCAAATACGAAAAGAACAAAGGCGGGTTGATAGAAAAACCTAAGATGCTCAGAGCCAATCCTTTCGGACAGTTGATGCTGAGAACCATCGGTTATGTAGCCGAGGATAAAAAAAATAAATTGATCCAAGGACGTGCCGGATTGGAATATACTTATGAGCGAGAACTTGGCGGGCGTATAGGCAAAAGCTACCGAAAGAAAATCTCCGGAAATAATTGGCTGACAGTTAAAAACGGAAAAATAATCGATGTCGAAAGCGGCTTGGATTTGATTACCTCCATAGATATTGATTTGCAAGATTATGTGGACAGGGTGCTAAAAAAACAACTCACTGATCTCCGAGCAGAACATGGCAGCGTTGTTGTCATGGAAGTCAAAACCGGTTACATCAAAGCCATTGCCAATCTGCAACGTTCCAAAGACAACACTTTTGAAGAAGCCCAAAATTATGCGGTAGGAGAAAATCTTGCTCCCGGTTCCACCTTTAAACTGCCGGTCCTGATGGCAGCTTTGGAAGACGACTTAATCAGTCTTGATGAAAAAATTGAAACCGGTAACGGGCATATTGTTTATAAAGGAGTACCCGTAGATGATGTTAAGAAAGGCGGATACGGCACCTTGAATGTAAAACAAGTTTTTGCCAAATCCTCCAATGTCGGTATGGTCAAGATTGTCGACAAATGCTATGTAAAAACCAAAAGTATCAGACATTTCTTGAAACAATTAGATGCTCTGGGCATTGGTACAAAATCAGGCATAGATATTTACGGGGAACATAAACCGATGATTAAAAGTCCCGGAAACAGACTTTGGGCTCCCTCTACTCCCGGAATGATGGCACAAGGATATGAAATAAAAATATCGCCGCTTCAACTGCTGACCTTTTACAATGCTATTGCCAACAACGGCTGCATGGTTAAACCGCGCGTAGTTAAAAGTTTTGGAAAAAACGGAGAGCCGGTCAAAAATTTTGAGCCCGAAGTAATCAATTCTTCCATTTGCTCTAAACAAACTTTGAACAAAGCTCGTGAAATATTGCGAGAAGTAGTCCTTACCGGAACCGCATCCTGCATCAATACTCCCGAATATGCAATAAGCGGGAAGACGGGTACAGCCGAGTATTATGATTCTAAAACCAAGAAACATACCGGACTTTACCGCGCCTCTTTTGTCGGATATTTTCCCTCCGAAAAACCCAAATATTCGATCATTGTTGTTATTAACCAACCGGAAATAAACTATTACGGAGCTTTGGCAGCGGCCCCGGTCTTTCGGCAAATTTCGGATAAAATTTTTCGCTCCGACAGAGACCTGAACCCGCCCGCCAAGACGCCTCCCGTACATGAAATACCATACTCGAAAAATGGGGCAAAAGACGATCTTTTGACAGTCTTTAAAGCAGCCAAAATTCGAATAGACAATGAAAATATACAATCTCGCTGGGTAAAAACAGAAGCTTGCGAACAACAAGTCCGAATGACCAATGCTCGCATCAAAAAAGGGATAATGCCTGACTTGCAATTCTTTGGAGCAAAAGATGCCGTTTGTATTTTATCTCAAATGGGGCTGAATACAAAATTGATCGGACGCGGCTTCGTCCTTTTCCAATCTATTCCTGCCGGGCAGCCGGTAGCAAAAGGTCAAACCATAAAGTTAGAACTTAGATAAATGACAAAAAAACTTACACATATTATCTCCGGCATTGATTATAAGCTCCTTTGCGGAAGTTTGGAAAAGACAATCGAGAGCATCACTTTTGATTCTCGAAAAGTACAAACCGGAAGTTTATTTGTTGCACTGGTCGGAACTCTTACTGACGGACATGCTTACCTGTCCCAAGCTGCAGAAGGCGGAGCTTCGGTATTGTTGATTGAAAAAGAAACGAATATAACTCCTTTTGAAGAAAAGGGAATAACTGTCCTTTTAACCCCGAATACCCGACAATCTTTGGGGAGTATTGCCGCTGAATTTTATGACCATCCTTCGTCAAAGATAAAATTAATCGGAATCACCGGCACAAATGGAAAAACCACGATTGCCACGCTGCTTTATGAACTTTTTATGCAAGCCGGGTATAAATCCGGATTGATTTCCACCGTAAGAAATTGTATTGCCGATGCCGAAACTCCGGCTACGCATACAACTCCTGATATTCTAAAAATCAATGAATTGCTTAGTGAAATGTGTCAAGAAGAATGTCTCTATTGTTTTGCCGAGGTAAGTTCGCATGCTTTGACACAAGGGCGGGTGGAAGGATTACAGTTTCATGGAGCCATATTTTCGAACATCACTCACGATCACCTGGATTATCACAAAACATTTACGGAATACTTGAAGGCAAAGAAGTTGCTTTTTGATCAATTGCCGAGCTCTGCGTTTGCCTTAATTAACCATGACGACAAGAACGGTAAAATAATTGCTCAAAATACGCGAGCTGAAAAATATACCTATGGATTGAAATCATTGGCAGATTTTAAAACAAAATTAATCGAGCAAGATTTCAACGGAATGTTATTGCGAACTCGGGAAAAGGAATATTGGAGCTTGCTTACCGGCACTTTTAATGCTTATAACCTCACGGCTGTATTTGCCGCAGCGGTGTTGTGTGGTTTGCCGGAGGACCGGATTTTGACTTTGATTTCAAGTTTATCTCCCGTAAAGGGGAGATTGGAAACTGTTAATATTCAAGGTATTACAGCAATCGTAGATTATGCGCATACCCCCGATGCTTTGGAAAATATACTGAAAACCATCAACACCATAAAGCGAAAATCGCAACGTCTTATACTCATTGTTGGGGCAGGGGGGAACCGAGATAAGCAAAAACGCCCCTTGATGGGGAAAATTGCCGCGGCAGCTTCCGATCTTTTGATTCTGACTTCCGACAATCCCCGTGATGAATCGCCCGAGCAAATTATAGATGACATATTTGCAGGGGTAAGTGCTGATAAACAACTGAATACATTGAAAATTACCCAACGGGAAGAAGCAATAAAAACCGCTGTACTTTCCGCCAAAAAAGAAGATATTATTTTGATTGCAGGCAAAGGACACGAAACTTACCAGGAAATCAAAGGCAAACGCAAACATTTTGACGACAAAGAATTGGTAATCAACTATTTAAAATTTAAAACTATTTAAAACTCAAAAAAATGCTTTATTATTTATTCGAATACCTTGACAAATTCAATTTTCCCGGAGCCGGAGTTTTTCAGTATCTCTCTTTTCGGGCAGCTTTGGCAACTGTAACTTCTTTGGTGGTTTCCATGATTTTCGGTAAAAAAATCATCGCTGTTTTAACCCGAAAACAGATCGGTGAAACCATACGAGAGTTGGGATTGCCCGGAGAAGAAAAAAAGAAAGACACTCCCACAATGGGTGGGATCATTATCATTGCAGCAATTCTCATACCTGTTTTGCTTTTTGCCAAGCTAAGAAATATTTACATCATTTTAATGCTGATAACCACGGTTTGGCTGGGACTGGTTGGTTTTTTAGATGATTACATTAAGACTTTTAAAAAGGACAAAAAAGGATTGCCCGGTAAATTCAAAGTCATAGCACAAGTTATTCTGGGATTGATTGTCGGCGGGACATTTTATTTCAGCAATGAAATTCAGATGCGAGAAAAACCATTTACAAATGTTACAGTCGGAGGTCTTGAAACAACCCCTTACGTTTATCCTTCCAATGGATCAAAACCCATCAAAACCACCATTCCTTTTGTGAAGAATAATGAGTTTGATTACGAAGATCTGTTGCCTTTTATCGGAAAACATCGAAAATCTGCGGCTTGGATTCTTTTTACTTTGGTTGTAATATTTATTGTAACAGCAGTTTCCAATGCGGCAAACCTTACTGACGGAATGGATGGTTTGGCGGCAGGAACATCCTCGATTATCGGGGCAACCCTCGGTATATTTGCATATCTTTCAGGGAACTTCATACTTGCTGATTACCTGAATATTATGTATCTGCCAAGTATCGGTGAGCTCCTTATTTTTGCGGCAGCATTTATGGGAGCAACCATCGGATTTCTCTGGTATAATGCCAATCCGGCACAAGTCTTCATGGGTGATACCGGCAGCTTAACACTCGGAGGAATTATTGCGGTCTTTGCCATTATTGTACGCAAAGAATTTTTGTTGCCTCTCCTTGCAGGAATATTCTTTGTTGAAGCTCTTTCCGTCATTATACAAACGACCTGGTTCAAATATACCCGAAAAAGATTTGGCAAAGGAAGACGTATTTTTTTAATCTCTCCTCTGCATCACCATTTTCAAAAGAAAGGAATTCACGAAAGTAAACTGGTTGTGCGCTTTTGGATTGTAGGAATTGCTTTGGCAATACTTTCAGTTATCACATTGAAAATAAGATAGTTATATGAGCAATGGAAAGAAAATATGTATTCTTGGTGCCGGAGAAAGCGGAGTAGGGGCGGCATGTTTGGCGATGAAAGTTGGTCATGAAACTTTTTTAAGCGATAACGGAACTGTTGCTCCCGAATTTAAGGAAATTATCCGGCAAAAAAGAATCCCGTTTGAAGAAGGGAAACACAGCTTAGATATAATTTTGAATGCAGACGAAATTATAAAAAGTCCCGGGATTCCGGATGATGCGCAGATTGTCAGAGAGGCAATCCGGAGAAATATTCCTATTATCTCGGAGATAGAATTTGCTGCGCGTTATACTGCCGGAAAAAAAATCTGCATTACCGGAAGTAATGGCAAAACGACAACTGCCGAACTTACTTTTCATATTCTCCGACAAGCCGGTTATGATGCCGCTTTGGTCGGTAATATCGGAAATTCTTTTGCGGCACGAGTTGCCAAGAACGATGCGGATTATTACGTATTGGAATTGAGCAGTTTTCAATTGGATAATATGTATGATTTTAAGGCGGATATTGCTATTTTACTCAATATCACTCCCGATCACTTGGATCGATATGAACATGATTTTGAAAAATATATCCAATCCAAATTGAGAATTATGCAAAATATGGACAGCCGAGGAGCCGTCCTGTATTGTGCGGATGATCCTGTTTTGAAAAAATACGAGATATCACAGAGAACACCGGCAGCCGTTTATCCTTTTTCTGTGAAAAACAAAATGGCTGCATATAAATTTGATAATGAAATAGTTATAGATATAAACGAAAATAAATTTACCATGAATCAATCTTTGTTGAATATAAAAGGCGATCACAATATGTACAATTCGATGGCAGCAGGGATTGCTGCAAAATTGAGTGGAATAAGCAACAAACAATTGCAAAATAGCTTCTCAGACTTTAAAGGTGTGGAGCATCGATTGGAGAAATACTTAAAAATCAGAGGAGTACAATTCATTAATGACTCCAAGGCTACCAATGTAAATTCTGTTTGGTATGCTTTGCAGACAGTAAATACACCCACAGTTTTGATTCTTGGAGGGGTTGATAAAGGCAATGATTATGATGTCTTGAAAGATCTTGTCAAAAAAAAGGTCAAAGCGATTGTTGCAATGGGGATTGATAACTCTTTGATTATAAAAGCATTCGAGGATATTGTGCATGTGTATGATACTCATAGTATGAAAAAAGCCGTAGAATTGTCTTACACACTTGCCGAAGACGGAGAAACGGTTTTACTTTCTCCCGCCTGTGCCAGCTTTGATTTATTCAAAAATTATCAGGAACGTGGAAAAATATTCAAACAAGTTGTCCGTAACTTATAAAGGGTGATACAATGAAGTTTACACTTTTTAAACCATTCAAAGGAGATCGTGTGTTATGGGGAATGAGCGTCCTTTTACTCCTCGTATCTCTTCCGCTTGTGTATAGTGCCAGTGCAAAACTTGCAGAAAAGGCATCAGCCGGCGATATGCACTTCTTTTTTCGGCAGGTAGTTTCTGTTATAGGAGCATTTGCAATTATTTTCGTAGTCTCGAAGATTCACTACAGAACCTATATGTCTTTTTCCAAAGCAATCTTTAGTGGAGCAATTCTTTTGGGGATACTGACTCTTTTTATAGGTACTGCTCACAACGGAGCTTCTCGTTGGTTGCGTATTCCGGGAACTCCCATAGAGTTGCAAGCTTCAGAAATCGTAAAATTTGCAGTCATTCTTTTCATGGCAAAATTACTTACCATACAAAAAGAGGATCCGAAATATAAACGCCAAGTGCGTATTGCAACTCTCGGAGGATTATTGGGTGCCGGAATTATCTATCCTGCTGACTTTTCCTCTTCGCTTCTCGTAGTCGTAATTGTTTTTGTTATGTTGTTCATTGCCGAAGTGCGCCTGAAAGACATCTTTGTTATATTGCTTCTTGTGTTCATTGCATTTCTCCTCTACGGACTTGTTGCAGATTGGTTGGGATTACCCGGACGAATCTCCACCGCCAAGCATCGTATCCGGACTTTCCTGGCGGGCAGCAATACGATTAATGCAAATGATACATATCAAATCGACATGTCCAAGGGAGCTATTGTTGAAGGAGGACTTACGGGGTGCGGTCCGGGAGGAGGAACAACTCGTTATTTGCTCCCTCAAGCCCATTCAGACTTTCTCTTTGCTTTTATCATTCAAGAGTACGGCTTTCTTCTCGGAGCTATTCCTCTTTGTATTATATACAGTGTTTTGGCAGGCAAAGGATTATTGATAGCGAGATATACAAAAAGCCTTTTTGCGGCCTATTTGGCTAACGGTATTTCATTTGCAATTGTTATACAAGCGATGGTACACATGTCAGTATCCGTAGGGCTTTTGCCTACTACCGGGCAACCTTTGCCCTTTCTCAGTTCAGGACGAACTTCTTTGTGGATGACGGCAGGATGTATAGGTATTCTCTTAAATATCAGTAAGGAAACAAAAGAAAAGGAAGTATGAAAACAAAGAAAATTTTGATCAGCGGAGGCGGAACAGGCGGGCATATCTTTCCTGCAATAGCCATTGCACAGGCATTGAAAGTGAAGGATCCTTCCGTAGAAATTCTTTTTGTCGGAGCAAAGGGAAAAATTGAAGAGCGAGTAGTTCCTCAAGCAGGCTTTGATATTGAGTTATTGAATATCAGAGGTTTTGAACGAAAAATCAGTCTTGAAAATTTTAAAAACTTATATCGCTTATTTGGAGCTTTGCGCAGGTCAAGAAAAATCTTGAAAAGATTCAAACCCGATGTTGCAGTCGGAGTAGGGGGATATGCTTCCGGTCCGATGTTGCGAGTGGCAGCAAACCACGGAGTGCCTCTTGTTTTGCAAGAACAAAACTCTTATCCCGGGATCACCAATCGCTTGTTGGCAAAAAGTGCAAAGAAGATTTGTGTTGCCTATGAAGGTTTGGAGCGATTCTTCCCGAAGGAGAAAATCGTAAAAACAGGGAATCCCGTACGCAAAAATATTGAGCAAACAACTGTCAGGAAGCAAGAAGCACGTGCTTTTTTTGAGGTTCCTGAAAACTTGCCGGTTATTCTGAGTTTGGGAGGAAGCGGCGGAGCGCGGAGTATCAATGAAGGGATCAAAAACGAGTTGAAGAAAATTGCAGAAAGCGAAGTCTGTTTGATTTGGCAAACCGGCAAGCGATATTATGCCGATGCTCAAGAAGAAGCTCGGAAGTATAATTCAACACATATCAAGCCGATGCCCTTTATTTCTGAGATGGATAAGGCTTATGCGGCTGCCGATTTGGTTATTTCTCGTGCAGGTGCCGCCACAGTTTCGGAACTTTGTCTTTTGGGAAAACCGTCTATTTTGGTGCCTTCTCCCAATGTTACCGAGGATCATCAAACGAAAAATGCGGAAACCTTGGTGCAAAAAAAAGCGGCGGTATTGCTTCGTGATGATGCTGCAAAAAAAGAACTCGTTTCCAATGCTCTTGAGATTATTCACAATCCTTTGAAATTGAATGAGTTAGCCGATAATATTGCCAAAGAAAAAATGCCCAATGCCGATGCAATTATTGCCGATGAAGTTTTAAAATTAATCAAAGAATAAAGCTAAAAAGAAACTCCATGAAGCTGATCATTAAAGAAAAGATACATCATATTTCTTACTGCTATTTGTTGGGAATCGGCGGTATAGGCATGAGTGCTTTGGCGCTTTATTTCAAGAAATCCGGAATTCCTACTGCAGGCTACGATAAAGTGTCGAGTCCGATTACCGACACCTTGCAAGCCGAAGGCATCCAAGTGCATTTTGAAGATGCCCCCGATAATATTCCGAAAGAATTATTTGAACTCCCGCCTTCGCAAGTTTTGCTTATTTATACGCCCGCTGTTCCGGCGGATCATAAGGAACGTAACTTTTTGATAAACAAGGGATTCTCCATTTATAAACGTTCAGAAGTCCTGGGGGCAATTACCGGTAATTATAAGACTGCGGCAGTAGCAGGAACACATGGAAAGACTTCGGTTTCCACTTTGATTGCACATATTTTTAAGGTAGGAGGACTACCCTTTAACGGTTTTTTAGGTGGGATCTCCAAAAATTATGACAGCAATTTGTTATTGCATACAGCGCCCGGGGAAGCGGAATATGCAGTAACCGAAGCCGACGAGTATGATCGTTCATTCTTGGAATTACGGCCGCATATTGCCGTCATCACGGCAATAGATCCCGATCATTTGGATATATACGGGACTTTTGAAGAATTGCAGCGCACGTTTCGGCAATTTGCAGAGAGAATTGACAAGGACGGAGTTTTGATTTTGAAGAAGGGAGTGGAGCTTCCTTTCGGAGATTTCCCTTCTCGTGTGTTTAGTTATTCTTTGAATGAAAGTGCTGATTTTTATGCTGAAAATATATGCTTGTCAGATTTTGAAACTCGCTTTGATTTAGTAACCCCTTCGGGTAAGGTCTTGAAAAATCTTTCCGTGCAAATTCCCGGAAAAATGCACGTGGAAAATGCAGTTGCAGCATCTGCAGTATCTTTGTTATCAGGAGTTTGTGAAGATAATTTGAGGAAGGCTCTCGCTTCATGGGAAGGGGTAAAACGCCGTTTTGATTATATCGTCCGCACTCCCAATCTGATATACATTGATGATTATGCGCATCATCCGGAGGAAATTCGTTGTTTGCTGAATTCGCTTAAAAGTATTTACAAAAATCGAAAGATAACCGGAATTTTTCAGCCGCATTTGTATAGTCGCACGCAAGATTTTGCCGAAGACTTTGCCGAGAGTTTAAGTTTGTTGGATGAGTTGATTCTGTTGGATATTTATCCCGCTCGTGAGTTGCCGATTCCCGGAGTAAGTTCCCGTCTCATATTCGATAAAGTGCAGATAGACAAGAAAGTATTAATGAGCAAAGAAGATATTCCGGATTGTATAAACCTCTCCGATACTGATATTCTTTTGACCATAGGCGCCGGAGATATTGACCGATTGGTTGATAAAATCAGAGAAAAAATATTGAATTTGAATGAAAAAAACAAATAAAAATGAATACAAAAAAGATAGCTTCCACATTGTTTTTTATTTGTTTCCTGTTTTTTGTCGGGTATTTTATCTTTAAGAAAACTCCTGATTGTAAGGAGGTTATAGTTGAGTATACGAGTGAGAATCCGGAAAACAGACTCTTGGATGAATCGTATGTCAAGAAAGTGATTGCAGATATTTATCCCAACATTGTGGGCACCTCCTTTCGAGATTTGAATTTGAGGACTTTAGAAAATACCTTGCAAAAAATACCGGCAGTTCTGGAAACGGAGGCGTACCGAACTCAGCAAGGAGTTTTGCACATCCGTATGCAATCCAGACAACCGCTTGTACGTGTGATGCCTTTGCGCGGCAAAGATTTTTTCATCGATGAAACCGGACATTTGATCCCTGCACACACTTCCGACCGAGCCAGAGTTCCGATTGCTTCCGGATATATACACTTTCGTTACAATGAAAAAACGCAGGATATAAAAAATATCGCCGATAATAAGCAAATAGGAGACATATACAAATTGGCAAAGAGTATTGCCAAGGATACTTTTTGGCGAGCCCAGATAGAACAAATCTACTTTACCAAAGACAATAAAATCGAACTTGTTCCTAAGGTCGGGAAACATATTGTGATGTTAGGAACCACGGATCGATACAAGAACAAATTGAGAAACTTGAAGAAAATGTACATAAAGGTCTTACAAAGAGAGGGTTGGAACAAATATAACTATCTCAATATTGAATACAAAGATCAAATAGTTTGTACTCGAAATACAAAAGAAAGGTAACAATTATATAAATTAAATCAATGCAATATGAAAAAAATAGTCAAAGCAATCGACATTGGAACAACCAAGATTGTAGCCTTGGTTGGAGAGAAAAGTGAGGATGGAACGGTGAAAATTCTCGCCAAAACCGAAATGCCAACGCCGGAGGAATGTTTGAAGTACGGAAAAGTGCGAGACATTGATCGTCTTACAAAAACAATTCGAGAACTCCTGAAAGTTATGGAAGAAACAAGTGGTTATGTTTTTGACAAAGTAAATTTGGGAGTAGCCGGACAAGTGGTTCGAAGTGAGCAAAACAGCCATACTGTTTCTGTCAGAGGTGAAGATGAAATTGTAATGGATAAGCACATTCAGGAACTCGAAGATGCAGTTGCTCATTTTGGCAAATCAAAACCCGGGTTTGAGGTCTTGAAACTCATTCCGTTGAATTATCAAATCAATGATGAAGACATCTACTCACGCCCCCCATTGGGACATTCTGCGCATAAACTTTCCGGGAATTATCAAATTATACTGGGAGACACCATTGCCGGAAAAGATATTGAGCGCAGTGTGAAGAGTGCGGGGGTCAAAGAAGTGCTTCAAGTACATTTGCAACCGGAAGCCTCTGCCGAAGCCGTACTTACGGAAGACGAGAAAAGAAACGGAGTGGCAATGGTGGACATCGGCGGAGGAACTACAGACATTGCCATCTATCACGAAGGAATGTTAAAATGTATCGAAACCATACCTTTCGGGAGCGGCTACATTGACAAGCAAATTTGCAACCACTTTTCCATCTCCCCGGCTCGCGCCGCAGAAATTAAGGAGAAATACGGAAAGGCACTTGCCGTGGGCGGGCAAAATGAAACTATCTATGTAGCCGCAGCCGGAGGTCGCCGGCAACAACCGATAGATTCTTCCGTACTCTCCCTAATCACGGAGAAAGGAGTAGCTGTTTTGAGTTATTGGATCGTGAATGCCTTAAAAAATTCGGGCTATGCAAACAAACTGATCGCCGGAATTACCCTTACCGGTGGCGGATCCTTGATGAAATACATGAAACAAGCATTGGAGTACTATTCAACGAAGAAAGTCGAAATTGTGTATCCGCTTGAAAGCCTTTCGGGACCGGCTGCACGCGTAAATTCTCCCAAATATTCCACTGCCGTAGGACTTGTTATGTTGGGCGGAGCTGAAGTCAAAAAGGAAGAAACAAAAAAAAGAAGAAGTCGGAAAAAAGCGGTTTCCGAAAAATCTAGAGGCGGTAAAATCGGCATTATGGATAGTTTATGGGACCTTCTTGAAAAGCAAAAAAATGATGTTCAATTGGAGGACTAAAAACAATAAAAATTTATAAACACTTTTAAAATAAAACAAAATGTCAGAATTATTAGAATTTATACCGACCCCATTTAATTACGCTTCAAAGATAAAAGTAATCGGTGTCGGGGGAGCCGGCGGAAATGCCGTTAATTATTTGCAAGAACATTGCAATAAAACCGTTGAACTTATTGTTGCAAATACCGATATGCAGGACTTAGACAGAAGTCCGGTAAGTAAAAAGGTACAACTCGGGAAAAAACTCACCAAAGGAATGGGTGCCGGAGGCAATTCCGAGAAAGGACGAGATGCTGCCATTGAAGATTTAGAGGATATCAAATCTATTTTTCACGAAGATACAAAAATGGTCTTTATTACTGCCGGAATGGGCGGGGGAACCGGTACCGGAGCCGCTCCTGTCATTGCGCAAGCAGCTAAATCACAAGGGATTCTTACCATTGGAGTTGTAACCATTCCACACAGATATGAAGGAAATAAAAAAATTGAAAAGGCTATAAACGGAGTAAAGGAACTTGAACAACAAGTGGATTCACTGTTGATTATAAATAATAATACCGTCCTGAGTACTCATAAGGACAAAGACGTTACGGCGGCTTTTGACCTGGCAGATAAAATACTTGCGGATACAATCAACGGGATGACACAAATTCTATTGGCAAGGGGGCGGATGAATATTGATTTTGAAGATGTATCCACTGTACTGCGAGACAGCGGAGTGGCTTTAATGGGTGTAGGTAAAGCCTCCGGAGAAAACAAGGCGAAAAAGGCCGTGGAAGAAGCTTTGAATTCACCTTTATTGGAAAATACTGATATTTTTGGAGCAAAAAATATACTACTTGCTGTACAAAGTCGCAGTAAAGTTTCTTTGGCTGATGAGTTTCAATACATTCTTAATTACCTCCAAGTAGCCTCCGGACACAATGCTGACATCATTTCCGGTTATTATGAATTGGACAATATAGAAGAAGGTGTACTGGAGGTTCTCATTATTGCGGCAGGCTACGGCAAGCACGATGTCGGACAAATTTATGAATCGATTACTTCCTCTGGAAATCCGCAACCGGAGCCGGAATTGGAGGTGGAATATGCTGCCGGAATGCAAAGAATAAAAGCAGGCGCCGGGAATCTTGAAGAGCAAGTGCATCCGGAAGAAGGGGCTGTTCCCGGCGGTTTTCAGCAACCTGCGGTTACCCGGTCTTTGTCCGACTCTATTGAGACTGCAACGGCAGAAAGAATTTGCAAGTACATGGATTCAATTCCTCCCGAAATATTGAAAAAAATGGAAAATTACAATGATCATTTGGAGGAGCTTGAAAATATGCCTATTGCCGAAGTATTTCCAAACAAAGATACTCGGAAGGATATTTCGCAGCAAAAGTTATCTCGTTTCACACTCTCTACCGAGGACGGGGAACCGAAAATTTCCGACAAAACCGATTTTTTTGATGAAACAGCGGATTAAATCCGATAAAATTTGCCTTAATTTTGAAGCATAAAAAAACGCCGGCTTTTTTTTACAGAGAAACCTGAACATCAAAGCCGGCGTTTCTTACTTTTTCGGCAATTTTTTCCATTTTTTCGGCAGAGATTTTTTTCAGATCCGGAGAGGGGGTGTCGCGCGCAATGCTGTAAATCATTACCTGTTCGGGTTTTATTTTTTTTAAAAGTTCTATCCAAGCCTCTACTTCCGCATCCGAAGTATTATCTACCGAAATTCCTTCATGTTTGCCTTCAAGAAACATGGTTTGGATTTTTAGTTTTCCCTCAAATTTTTGCAGTTTTTGAGTTATCTTTTCAATTGAGTAGCCTTTATAAGGTCGGTCGATCAAGCGGGCTTTTTCGTTAAAAGGAGAATCCAATTTTAAAATGTTATCATCGACCTTGTTCAAGGCTCGGAAGACATCCGGACGTTCAATCATCGTTGCGTTGGAGAGCACGGCAATGCGGGTTTGCGGAAAGTAGGCATTGCGCAGGGTTATTGTATTTTCTATAATGTATTCAAAATCAGGGTGTAAGGTAGGTTCTCCGTTACCGGCAAAAGTAATGACATCCGGAGTTTGCCGGTCGTTTTGCATCTTGGATAAAATTTCTTCCAATTTCCGGATCACTTGATCTTTGGGGTGAAATTTATTGGCGGTAAATTCACTTTTTTTTGTCCATCCGCATTCGCAATAAATGCAGTCAAAATTGCAATATTTATAAGTTGTCGGAAGTAGATTTACTCCCAGAGAAACGCCCAATCTTCGACTTTGGACGGGTCCGAAAATGATGTCTTCAAAAAGAAATACTGCCATAGTTTTAAGCGAATTAATGGAATTGCCGCGTGGAAATGATGCAATGGATATTGCCGTATTGTTTTTACTGTTTTATTTTCCCTTTAAAATCTTTGAGATGTTGAGTATAGGATTTGCTGCGGTATGTTTTTTCCTTAAAATAAGTCAAAATATTTTCCAAAACCGCAGGAGGTAAGAATCCGTGCACTTCATCTAATTTTTGCATTTTTTCGTTGATGAAAACAAAAACCGGATAGTTGGGTTCTTGTTGCAAGAGTACACGAGCCAGGGTGTGTGGGGTGCCGGTTACTCCCGGTTTGTACACCTGATCCATAAAAGAAATTTCTTCAGTCTCGAATACGTTGATTTTAAGAGGTATATAGTAGGTATTGATGAGGTCGGCAATTATTTTATGTCGCAGGACGATTCCTTCGGTGATGCGTGCGGCATTGTTCCAAGCATTGTAGAAGTAAACAAAAAGGGGCTTCTTTTCTTTTTTGGAGAGTGCGGCGGCAGTGTCCCAATCCTGCCATTGGATATTGCCGCTGGTATCCGGTAATTCTTCTTTCGGAATTTTTTTGATTTCTTCTTTATAATGTTTCGGATAGTTGCATTGATACATCTTCTGCCATTGGTCAAAGGGACAGGTTTTATGAACCTTCTCTGCAAAGAAAACTAATAAAGATTCAATGTCTTTGGCATTCATGTAGCCGGGTACCGGGGATATGTTTCTTTTTTCATCGATATAAACAATGGTCGGGAATGAATATTTTCCTTTCAAAATCAGCTCGGAAAAGGAGTGTTTGGATCTTTTTCCTACGCCTGAATTTAGATATGTTTTTCCTTGATATTCAATGGTATCTGAGGTTTCCGCGTTGAAACGAACGGGGTAAAAGTGTTGGTTGATGTAGTTGGCTATGGTCGGGTGAGAAAAAGTGGTTTTCATCATATGTTTGCACCATCCGCACCAGTCGGTGTACACGTCTATGAGTATGGGTTTCGGCTGTTTTTTTGCCAGAGTGTCTGCCTGTTCAACACTCATCCAGTGTACAAGCGACTGCTCTTCTGTTTGGGCGAAGGTGACCGAGGCGAGTGTCGAAAGGAAGAAAAACAATAAGACAAATTTTCCGGTTCTCATAATTTAAGATACTTTTGTGGTTTATTTCAGAATACAATTTTACGAAAATAAATTGGATTTTTATTGAATTATCCTTTCTTTTGTTTTTTTATGTGTATGATTCAGAATATCAATCGATTGTTTTTACCTTTTCTCGGACATACTGTTTTTCTGCGTTTGCTCCTTATCTTTTCGTCTGCAACGGCGCAAAATATTGATTATTCCTACTTTGAATTTCCCCTGCGCCTTCCGATACGATTAGCGGGTAACTTTGCGGAAGTCAGACCCAATCACTTTCATTCGGGTTTGGACATCAAGGCACCGTCCGGCACACCGGTTTATGCCCCTGCTGACGGTTACCTTTCTCGCATCCGTAAATCCGGAGGCGGATACGGAAATGCCCTCTATATTACCCATCCCAACGGTTTGCGCACCGTGTACGGACACCTCCTGCGCTTCAAAGATGAATTGGAAGCCTTTGCCGAAAAGATACAATACCGGAACAATAGCTTCGATTTTACGGAATATCCCGATTCTGCAAGATTTCCGATAAAGAAAGGGGATATTATCGGATATGTGGGGAATACCGGAAGTTCCTCCGGGCCGCACTTACATTTTGAGATTCGAACCGTAGAAAAAGATGTTCCCATAAACCCTTTACTCTTCCGCTTTAAAGTAAAAGACTCCGTCAAACCCCGTTTCAAATCCCTGTTAATCTATAAAAAAAATCCCCTCACCGGTGAAACGGAGAAGAAAATATACCCTGTTTTGAAGGGGAAAGACCGGTATTATATATCCGAGACCATAGATTTTGACGGGCAAACAGCCGTTGCTTTTGAGGCTTACGATTATATGAATGATGTGCGAAATACACAAGGCATCTACTCCATACGAATGTTTGTGGATCAAGAACTGTATTATGAACATCGCTTAGACTCCGTTGCATTTGAAGACACTCGGTATATCAACAGTTTTGTAGATTATGAACAATACCTCCGCAGACGAAAAGCATATATCAAATGCTTCATCGAACCGGGCAACAAGCTCCCTGTCTATCGTACAAACAGGGAATCCGGCATCATCACAGCCGCCGATAAACAGATACATACCGTCAAAATTATTGCAACAGATAATTTTAACAACAGTATCACACTCTCTTTTCAAATCAAAGGAACCCCCTCCGAATGGAAATTATTCCGTCTCCGAACAAACCGGATATTTCCTCACAACAAAGACAACTTCTTTGTAAAAGACAGTTTCGCCTGTTACATAGACAGAGGAACCCTGTACACAGATATAAAGAAGGTATATACCCAAAGACCACGTACCTCAAATTTATACTCTGCTCGATATTCCCTTTGCAGCCCTTATGTCCCTCTGCACAAGCCGGTATATGTCCTGATACACGCCCGTAATATTCCCAAAAACTATAAGGACAAAGCCCTGATGGTACGACTCACCGATAAAGGAGGGCGGCGAGCCCTGCCCGGCCGTATGGAAGACGACTATATTGTAGCCAAATCCAAATCTTTGGGAGTATTTGCCCTGACTCTCGACACCCTCCCGCCACAAATCAAACGCATCAAACACAGATACGGAACCAATTACACCCGTTATAAAAAGATCGCCTTTAAAATTACCGACAACCTCTCCGGTGTAACCCAATATACCGCCACCTTAGACGGAAAACCTCTCATCCTTACCCACGATGCCAAAACCTCTAAAATTTACTACATCTTTGACCGTCGAATAACGAAAAACACCCGTCATCAGCTCATCATCACAGCTTCCGATGCCAAAAACAATACCACTCACTACACCTGTTCCTTTTTTAAATAAACCCTTTGCGGAATATGTATAAAAAGACAAACCCTCTAAAAAACACAATCTCCCTTATCTTCCTGCTGCCCCTTTTACTTTTGGCAACAAACCTCCACTGCCGCAAAAACAAATGCCTTAAGAACGCCGGCAGAACAACCACTGTTTCAAGATCCGTAACACCCTTTGAATATCTTGTATTGGACGGTAATTTTACCGCTTATATCTATTCCGACACCATTCCCTCCCTGCAAATTACCACCGGAGAAAACCTTGTGGAAGACATCCAAAGCTATATGAGCGGTGACACACTGATAATCAAAGACCAATCCCAATGTGATTTTTTAAAGGGATATGAGGAGAAAAAAATAAAACTCGCCGTAGATTCTCCCGACTATATATGCCTTAAAAATAACGCCTCTTTATATTCCCAAGATACCATATATGCTGAACATCTAATCCTCGAAAGCCTTTCCGAACTGCAAAAATTAGAGCTCTGTCTCCATTGCTTCCAATTAGACTTACACACGGGAATAGCCGCATGCAACTATATACTCACCGGAAAAATGCACTATTTATATGTCCTTACTAATCTGCACGCCAAAGTAGATGCCTGCGGACTACAAGTCGAAAATGTATTGGTAGATGCCGGAGGACATGGAGATTGTTGTTTTACAGCCTCCAATCAATTACATGTATGTTTCGATAACACCGGAGATGTCTATTACACCGGCAATCCGGATACCATAATCATAGAACGAAGCCAACGAGGAACCGGTCAATTGATTCATTGGAATGAAAAATAAAACCCGACAAATATATCTGACGATATTCCTCTTGCTTACACTGCTCTCCTTGCAGGCGCAAGACAACACATACAAATCCTCCGGAATACTCTCTCTGAAATATGGAAAAGGATATATCTACCCGCATCATCAATGCGTAAAATACCTCACCAAAGGATACACCACCGTTACCGAACTCAATTGGTCGATGCGTACCAATGGAAAAAAAGCATGGCATTACTACTACAAAAGACCTGTCTTAGGACTTGCACTCAGTTACCGAGACCTCGCTAACCCCGAAATACTCGGTAAATCCTATGCCTTCAGCCCCTTCATGCAATTCTATCTCATAGAAACAAGACCTTTTTCACTACGTCTCAAGACCGCCATAGGAGTATCCGTACTATCTAAAAAATTCGACATTGATAAAAATATACACAACATACTCATCGGATCACATGCAAACGCCTATATTCATTTAAACTTGGATATAGATATACGCCTCGCTCCGGGTATCTCTGCAATCATCGGAGGCGGTGTTGCACATTATTCCAACGGACATATGAAGCCTCCAAACAAAGGTGTCAATATATTTGAACTACAATCCGGATTACGTTATACCTTTTCCGAAAAACCAAAACCTGTTTCCCCGCCCGAAAACAAACCCTTCCGAGCAAGTAACGAACTGTCTCTGCAATACTGCGGAGGTATGAAAAAAGTAAGACCCGGGAAGTACAAAGACTATTACACCTCCATCATCGGCATCAACTTTGAACGAAGAATCACCCCTTTGCACCGTTTCGGAATAGGTATCAACTTCTTCTCCGACCATTCCGTACGCAATCCGTATATCTCCTATGCAATGCAACCCCCTCAAAATTACTATGCCGGAGGAACTCACCTGTCGTACGCTATTGTATTTAACCAATTTGAAATCGGAATGCAAATGGGAATGTTTTTCTATAAGACTCATAAATATTCTGAATTTATTTATCAACGATACGCCATCATTTACCGATTTGGAAAATATTGGATGGCTCAAACAGGACTCAAAACCTATTGGGGATCAGCCGACTTCATGTTTGTAGGTCTCGGGTGTAGGATTCCTTTGTAAATCAAATACAATATGGTAAAACCCAAAAAATATCTCGGACAACATTTCCTTACGGATAAAAACATTGCCCAAAACATTGTATCGGCACTCCAAGCGGAGTCCGCCGGTCATATTCTTGAGATCGGAGCCGGTACCGGTATATTAAGTAACTTACTCATACAAAAAAATAAACCCCTCACACTCATAGATCCGGATATCGAATCCATTCAATATCTGCAACAAATTCCCCAAATTAATACTTCCGCTCGTATTCTGAAAGCTGACTTTCTGCAAATGAACCTCAACGAATACTTTTCGGAACCTGTTGCCGTTATCGGAAATTTTCCTTACAATATATCTTCGCAAATCCTCTTTCATATCCTGAAATATACGGACATCATTCCCGAAGTAGTCGGAATGTTTCAAAAAGAAGTTGCCGAACGTATCGCAGCACCTCCCGGAAACAAAACCTACGGATTATTGAGCGTCCTTATACAATCCCGATATACCGTAAAATATCTCTTTACGGTCTCCGAAAATGTATTCAATCCTCCCCCCAAAGTAAAATCCGGAGTTATACAGCTGCTCCGAAGACCTGAACAACCGGACACATACTCTCGGGAACACTTTACACGGATTGTCAAAACGGCTTTCGGACAAAGACGAAAGACCCTGAGAAACTCCTTAAAAACACTCACACAAGGACTTACACTCCCAGACACATACTCCGGGAAGAGACCCGAACAGCTTCACTATACAGACTTTATAGAAATTACACAGCTTCTATATCCCGGAATAGATTCTTAAATACCCTTCCATAGAATATTCCGGATATTTGTATAATAGCATCATTCTAAATAATATATAGCTGTAATATATAAATTTTGTATATTATATACATTGCCTTATAATATATAATTATATGTATAGGTGTATTGAATACCTTTTTGAAATGTATTAAATTAGGTTCGTAAGGGTATTAAATACCTTTCTGAAATGTATTAGATTAGGTTATGAAGAGTATTAAATACCTTTTTGAAATATATTAGACTAGGTTCGTAAGGATATTAAATACCTTTCTGAAATATATTAGATTAGGTTCGTAAGGGTATTAAATACCTTTCTGAAATGTATTAGACTAGGTTCGTAAGGGTATTAAATACCTTTCTGAAATATATTAGATTAGGTTCGTAAGGGTATTAAATACATTTTTGAAATGTATTAGACTAGGTTCATAAGAGTATTAAATATATTTCTGTAATATATTAGAGAATATTTTAAAATATATTTATAGGGTTTCAAATCATAGAAAATTCCTTAAGGAATGACAAAGAAATATTTTAGAGAAATAAATCGGATAAAATTTATACATTCGCACTTCTAAATCAAAACCCTCATGCAAATTGTATTTCACCTATCTGAATCCTTCAAAGCTCTTTTTCAACCTCAAAGCCGCATTGTAATCACCGGGCACTACAATCCGGACGGTGATGCCATCGGCAGTGCCCTTGCTTTGTACTATATTCTCAAACAAGAGATCCCGAATGTGCAAGTGATCATGCCTAATCCTCCTCCGGAGTTCTTATCTTGGCTGCCGGGCTTCTCGGATATGCTTATTTTTAACAAAAATCGTGAAGAAGCCAAGAAAAAAATAGCTCAAGCCGACATTATTTTCAGCTTGGACTACAACAAACCCGAACGAGTCGAGTTTATGAAGGACGATCTGCTGAACAGCTCCGCCATCAAGGTGATGATTGATCATCATCTCGAACCCGGAGACTTTGCCGACCACATTTTTTCCTTCCCCGGGGTTAGCTCTACCGCTGAATTGATGCTGCAATTCATCCGAGAGATGGATAAACTCCCCGCAATGAACAAAGATATTGCTACTTGCCTGTACACCGGCATTATGACCGACACGATTAACTTCTCCGTCTCCGGAACAACCATAGAAACCTTCGCCGCAGCCGCCGATTTGCTCATGTACGGCATCGATAAGAACCGGATTTATAACAAAACCTTCAACAATTACGCTTTCAACAGGTTAAAAATGACCGGATACCTCCTTTATCAAAAGTTACAGCGGATTCCCGGTACCTCCGCCGTGTTAATGATCTTTACTTTGAAGGAAATGGAGCAATTTGACTACCGTCCCGGCGATCACGAGGGCATTGTGAATATGCCACTCTCGGTCGCTGACGTTTCCATCTCCATTATTGCCCTGGAACGAGATGGTTTTGTCAAACTTTCCCTCCGCTCTATCGGTTCAGACCCGAAAGAAGACGTCAATAAGCTGGCGCGATCCTATTTTAACGGCGGCGGACATCAAAACGCCTCCGGAGGAAAACTCTTTATCGGAATCGAAAAGGCTGAAAAGAGGATTATTTACGCCTTGCAAGACTTTTTTAGAAAAAATAAATAGAATTTTGTTATGAAAAACATCCGTATTCTCCTGGTTCTTATACTTTTATCCGCTTGCGGAGAAGAAGAAGTAACCCGACAGCCGCAAGCTCCTCTTCCGGACCCCTCCAAACAGTCTTTGTTGAAAGCCAATCAGTTTTTGCCCCAAAAAGACCAAGAAAAAATCGAGACTTTTATCCAACGAAAGGGCTGGGATATGCAAAAAAACGCCTCCGGAGTCTATGAACAGATTTTTCGAGACCCGAAAAACAACAAAAAAAAGGTCTCTAAGGGGAATACTGTACATTATGCATACAAAATTTTCCTTCTGGACGGAACTTTATGTTATTCTTCTGACCAATCGGGACTTGCGAGCCTCAAAGTAGGTGAAGCAGGGAAGGAAACAGCCCTCGAAGAGGTTATCCTTCGGATGCACAAGGGCGAAAAAGCCCGCATTATCATCCCTCCTTATCGCGCTCACGGATTAATTGGCGACATGAAGAAGATTCCGGCTCGTTCTTCCGTCATTTATGAAATAGAATTGACGGAAATTATCGATTTTTAAGAGATATTTCTCGTTTTTTTGAGGATTTTTTTCCTGATAAGCTTGAATATCAGTACATAAAACCTGCAAAATATATGTATGCAGATGTTTTATCGGCTTATATTCCGGTTATCAGACACTTTATACACAATTTTTTCTCTTTTTAACCGAAGAAAAGAGGAGAGAGTCGCTTTTGACTTACAAAGAGTCTTTTAAAAACTTCATTTTCATTCTTTATTGTTCGTTCAAGATATATTTACTATCGTTTAGAACAATTTCTTTGTTATTTATAACAACTTATTTCCTGTTTATAACAAATTTTTACTCGTTTAGAACGGCATTTTACCCGTTCGGAACGCCTTTTTGGTCGTTTGAAACAGCATTTTACCCGTTCAGAACACCTTTTTGGTCGTTTAGAACGGTATTTTACCCGTTCGGAACGCCTTTTTAGTCGTTTGGAACGGCATTTTACCCGTTCGGAACGCCTTTTTGGTCGTTTGGAACGGCATTTTACCCGTTCGGAACGCCTTTTTAGTCGTTTGGAACGGTATTTTACCCGTTCGGAACACCTTTTTAGTCGTTTGGAACGGCATTTTTATTGTTTAAAACCTCTTTGGTTTGATCCGGAAGATTGTTTTTATGGTAAAATATAGTGTGAATGGTTTTATAGACTTGTTTTTTGTTTTTATATACGATAAAAAAGTTGATTGAGAGCCGTATATTTGGGTGCAAGAGGACCGGAATCCGGAAAATCAGGAGCAAAAAAAAGAGCCTCTCCGGTTAGGGAGACACTCTTTAATCACTAAAACAATAAAAAATATGAAACAGTTGTTATTTAGCGGGAGCGGTGCCGTAGGTGAGTACGGCGTTTATGTTTACTTCGCCTAATTGGTCCTCGAGAGTATAATCAATGTCGATACGAGTGTAATCGTTGGCGATCTCTCCGCTTCCTTTGATGATTTGGTTATCAATTTGTTGCTCCGGGATTTGCAATCGGAGGGCTGTATTGAGAGTGGCGTGTATTTTTGACCCGTTTCCGGTGTTGTGGAAGTTCTCAAATATGATTTGTCCGGGATTTTCGGGGTCTTCTTTGAGTTTTATCTTGAAATTGAGTTGCATATTCTCCCCGGTTTCTTTGCAGTCCCAGGTTCGAGAGACTTCTTGGGCGATTTCTTTTTCTGTTTTCAGGGGGGCGGGATCTTGCGTGCAGGCAGAGAGGAGAAAAAGGCTTGCAGTGAGTACAAATAAGGTATGTTTCATGATATTTTTTTTAAGGGGTTGAACAATTTTGCGGGTTGTTTTGTGTAAAAATATGTTTTCTTCGGACAAATGTACGATTTTTTTTTACAAAACGGTCAAACGGTCTTTTATTTTGTCTTCAAAGGCGGATAAGGCGGCTTTGGCTCCTTCACCCATGGCGACAATGATTTGTTTGTAGGGAACCGTGGACACATCTCCGGCGGCGTAGATCCCGGCTTGGTTGGTTCGCGCGTGGGAATCGATGATGATTTCGCCTCCGGGGGTGGTTTCGACGCAATCGGCGAAGGTTTGGCTGTTGGGTGAGAGTCCTATTTGGATAAATACGCCGTCTGTGAGGAGATTTTTCTCCTCTTCGGTGTCTCGCTCTTTGTAGTTGAGGGATTGGACTTTGCTTCCGTCTCCTTGTATGGAGAGTGTTTGTACATTTGTGTGTATATGTACGTTTTTGAGGGTGTTGATTTTTTCCAAAAGGATTTTATCGCCTTTGCATTGGTCTAAAAATTCGAGTACGGTTACCTCTGAGGCGATTCCGGCGAGGTCTATGGCGGCTTCCAATCCGGAGTTTCCGCCTCCGATCACGACTACTTTTTTGTTTTTGTAGAAGGGACCGTCACAATGGGCGCAAAAGGCGACTCCGTTTCCGATGTATTCGGATTCTCCGGGGATTCCGAGCTTTCTCCACCCGGCTCCGGTGGCTATGATGAGGGCGGGGGCTTTGAATTTCTCTCCGGAGTCGAGGATGAGGTGTTTGTAGCCGTTTTTGATTTCGCAAGTTTGTATGCGGCGGTTGTCGAATACGTCAACAGGGTAGTCGTTGAGGTGTTTGGCGAGGTTGGCTGCAAGTTCTTTTCCGCTTGTTTGGGGAACGGAGATCATGTTTTCGATGGAAACGGTCTCGGTTACTTGCCCGCCGATGGTTTCGGCGATTAAGGCTACTTTTAATCCTTTCCTGACGGAGTATATGGCAGCGGAAATTCCGGCGGGACCTCCTCCGGCTACGAGCAAGTCGTATTCTTTTTCTTGAAAATCTTGTTTTTGGTAGTCTGTTCCGAGTTTTTTCTCGGTTTTTTCGAGTAAAACGGCGAGGGAGGCGCGTCCGGTGTGCAGGGGTTCGCCGTTCAGATAGACGGCGGGGACGGCTTGGATGTTTCGTTGCTCAACTTGTTCTTTGTGTATGGCTCCGTCTATGATTTGGTGGCTGATGTGAGGGTTTAGCACTGCCATTGCGTTGATGGATTTGACGACTTCGGGGCAATTGGTGCAGCTTAAGGAGATATAGGTTTGAAATTCGGGTTTTCCTTTGAGCTTTTGGATGCGACCGGTGAGTATGGGGTCGGGCAGGTTTTTGCCGATACCGTCGAGGTTGAGGATGGCGGTGAGCAGCGAGGAAAATTCGTGCCCGGTGGGGACTGCTCGGAAGTCTATACCGGTGATTTCTCCGTTTTTTAGAATTCGTACGGAAAGATTTTCGCCTTCTTTGACGGCTACGGATATGTTCTCGGAGCAGGAGGCGGTTTCTTGAAGCAGTTCAATGAGTTCTTCCTTGTTAGGGTGGGAGGGGTTGACCTCAATTTGAAGGGTAAAGTCGGAAGAAAGGTCTTTGAAGACGTCTTTGAGTTGTTTTTTTATGTTTTGTTCCAGCATTTTTTTCTTTTGTTTCAAAGGGAGACTCCTTTTGAAGCCTCCCTTTGGTGAATGAATGAGCCTTAGTTTTGTCTTTTTAAATAACGCCGACTAAATCGATACCGGGTTTGAGGGTTTTTTGTCCTTCTTCCCATTTGGCAGGGCAAACTTCGGCGGGGTTTTCGGCAACAAATTGCAAAGCTTTGAGTCTTCTGAGCAATTCGTCGGCATTTCTTCCTACGTTTCCGGCTACAACTTCGTAAGCTACGATTTCTCCCTCGGGATTTACGATAAAGGTGCCTCTTTCGGCGAGTCCGGCTTCTTCGATCATCACATCAAATCCTCGGGCTAAGACGCCGGTGGGGTCTGCAAGCATGGGGTATTTGATTTTTTTGATGGTGTCAGAGGTGTCGTGCCAGGCTTTGTGTACGAAGTGGGTGTCGGTGGAGACAGAGAATATTTCGCAATTGGCTTTTTTGAAATCTTCATATTTTCCTGCGAGGTCTTCCAGCTCCGTAGGGCATACGAAGGTGAAGTCTGCAGGATAGAAAAAGAAGACAGACCATTTGCCTAATACGTTTTCTTTTTTGACGGTTGTAAATTCATTGTTTACAAAAGCTTCTACTTGAAAATCTACGATTTGTTTTCCGATTTGTGACATAATTTCTTTTTTATATTGATTAACAAAAATTTGAGATTGCAAAAGTAATTGCTTTGGAGGTATAAAACAAACAGATTTTATCTATATTTGCATAAACAAAATCTATTTCGTATGAATTTGCAGCAGTTGGAATATATCGTAGCGGTTGATAAATACCGCCATTTTGTAAAGGCTTCGGAGTATTGCGGGGTGAGTCAGCCGACATTGAGCATGATGGTGCGCAAGTTGGAAGAAGAGCTGGATGTTCTTATTTTTGATCGCAGTAAGCATCCGGTGCAGACTACGGAAATCGGAAGCCGGATCGTGGAACAAGCCGAGAGAACCTTGTTTGAGATGCGTAAAGTAAGTGAATTGGTGCTTTCAGAGGCAGAGTTGCTTTCAGGACCTTTACACTTGGGGGTAATCCCTACGCTTGCTCCCTATTTGGTACCCAAATTGATACAAAAATTTAAGGAAGATTATCCGAGTATCTCTTTAACCATTTCGGAAATGACCACTCAAACTCTCATTGCAGCTCTGAAAAAAGGGACGGTAGATATGTTTATGGCGGCTACTCCTTTGAAAGAATCCGAATTTTACGAGATACCTTTGTATTATGAGCGATTTTTGGCTTATTTCTCTCCCAATCATCCGAGTATTGATGTGCCCTTATCCTCCGGGAATATGCCGCAGGAAAATTTATGGATTTTGGAAGAAGGACATTGCTTGCGAGACCAAGTTTTTAATTTCTGTATTTCTGAAATGCCTTATAATCAGGTCTTTGAATCAGGAAGTATCGACACTTTGATTCGCATTGTGGACATCAACGGGGGCTACTCTGTCATACCGGAATTGCATCGTTCTTTTTTGAACGAGGAACAGGCAGCAAATACAAGAGAAATCAATAATCCGCCCGCAATACGCGAAATTTCCCTTGTTATTAAAAAAAATTATATCAAAGAAGCAATGGTCAATGCTGTGGCAAATATCGTTAAGTCCATTATTCCGGAACACATGTTAGACGAGCGTTTGAAGAAATTTTCTATCCGTTTGTTTTAAAAATCGGTATGATTTTTGATAGTAGGTTTAAATTGATTGAGAAGGAAGTTCCGGGCTTTCGGGCAAGAAAAATGACTTTTCTCGCTTCGTTAGAACAAAAAAATATATAAATTTGCACAAGTTTAAAAATTACAAAGATTATGAACAAAATATACAAACAAGTTACGAAAGAGTATGTACTGAGCCTCCCGACAAAAACATTTGAGGGGGAGATTCATTTGGTTGAAACCGCCGACCAAATCACAGAAGCCGCTAATTATTTGAATCAATGCAAAATACTTGGATTTGATACCGAAACCAAGCCCGCTTTTAAAAAAGGTGAACGAAATACAGTCGCACTTCTTCAACTTTCTGACGGCAAAAAAGCCTATTTATTTCGCCTGGACAAAATCGGAGACTTACCCGATGAGATCATTGCCGTACTTGTCAACCCGGATATTGTGAAAATAGGCGCAGCCATTCATGACGACTTGAGAGCCTTGCAAGGACTCAAAGACTTTACTCCGGGAAACTTTATAGAAATACAGAGATTCGTAACCGATTTGGGAATCCTTGACAACAGTTTGAAAAAAATGACTTGTGGAATCCTCGGATTTCGTATATCCAAAAAGGCTCGCCTCTCCAATTGGGAAAGTGAGACATATACCCAAGAGCAAATTCAATATGCCGCTACGGATGCTTGGGTATCCTATGAAATTTACGTAAAATTGACAGAATTAGGAGACAACATTACCTTTGCAGACTAAAAGATGAAATTAGAAATATCGGGCATTCGACAATTTGCGGAATATAACTCCCCTGCACACAAGCAAAAAGCAAAATCTTGCAACCGGCTTTTGCACAGCAAACAAGGAAAAGGCCGTGATTATCTGGGCTGGGTTGATTTACCCGGAAAATTTCCGGAAAACTTGCTTCAAGATATCGAGCAAACCGCCAAACAAATAAGAGACCGAATCGATACGATGGTTACCATCGGAATCGGAGGCTCTTATCTCGGAGCAAAAGCCGTTATTGAGGCTCTTTCCGACAATTTTTCTGCATACAAAACAGAAAAAGATCACCCGAATATGTTGTTTGCCGGGCAAAACTTGAGTGCTGATTATCTCCATGAATTGCGAGAACTGTTAAAAACAAAAAATTATGCCTTGACCGTTATTTCCAAATCAGGCACTACCACGGAACCGGCACTCGCCTTTCGGATCTTGAAGAAAGATTTAGAAGAAAAATACGGAGAAGACGAAGCTCGAGAAAGAATCTTTGTTGTTACTGACAAACAAAAAGGAGCCTTGAAGCAATTGGCGGATAAGCAGAACTATAAAACCTATGAAATCCCCGATGATGTAGGCGGAAGATTTTCCGTATTGACCCCTGTCGGCTTGTTGCCCATAGCCGTAGCCGGCTTTGATATCAGAGCACTTCTGCAAGGAGCCAAAGATATGCAAAAACGCTTGGATGCCGAGCATGAAAATGATGAAAATATTGCAGAACTCTATGCAGGCATTCGAAATCAGCTTTATGAAAAAGGATACGCCATTGAAATTTTGGTAAATTATAATCCGCAACTTTGTTTTTTTTCAGAATGGTGGAAACAGCTTTTTGGAGAAAGTGAGGGAAAAAATCATAAAGGTATTTTTCCGGCAAGCGTTTCTTTTACTACGGATTTGCACTCCCTGGGGCAATATATGCAAGACGGCAAACGTCATATTTTTGAAACGATACTCTGTGTAGAACAAGCCAAAAACAGCCTGAAAATTCCGGAAGATTCGGAAAATCTTGACAGGCTTAACTATTTGTCAAATAAGGACTTGGAGTATGTAAATAAAAGTGCCCTTACAGGCACATTCGAAGCCCATCTCGAAGGTGAAGTTCCGGTTATGAAGATTACAATTCCGGAAATTAATGCTTATCACATCGGAGAATTGATTTATTTCTTTGAAAAATCTTGCGGAATCAGCGGCTATATGCTTGGAGTAAATCCTTTTGACCAGCCCGGGGTGGAAACCTACAAACGTAACATGTTTCAAATACTCGGAAAACCCGGTTTTTGAGATGTAATGGCTTGATAATAAGTTTTTTACAAGAAATTAATCTTGCCAACGTTTGGAGAAATGAGTAAATCCCGCTAAGTCAAGCAGCCGGTCAATTACCGTATCGCATACTTCTTCCACAGTTTGCGGTCGGGTATAAAAAGAGGGTGAAGTCGGGCAAATAATACCTCCGGCTTCCGTCAGCGAAGCCATGTGCCGTATGTGTATTAGGTTTAAAGGCATTTCGCGCAGAGCAAGTATCAGTTTTTTTCGTTCCTTTAACATAACATCAGCGATTCTTCCTATCAACGAGTCTGAGATTCCGCAAGCGATTCGGCTCATGGTTCCGGTAGAACAGGGGGCTATAATCATTGTATCAAAAGTCGAAGAACCGGAAGCGGGAGGTACATAAAAATTGTGATTATCGTAAATCTCAAAAGGTAAATTTTCGATTGTTTGTTTGTCTCCGATTTCATCTTGCCAAATATTTTTGGCATTGTCAGAGAAAACGGCAACAATTTTTGAACATTGCGACTCCAATGCGGGTTGTTGTAACTTTTGAAATAAGCGGAGCGCGTAAATCATGCCTGATGCTCCCCCGACTCCTATGACTAATTTCATTTGATTTTGTATTTTAAGACCAAACTTAAATTAAGATTGAACCATGCGGCTTCCGGTTCCTTGCGGCAGTCCGTCAAGGAATACGCGTAACGAAGACCCGTTGTCCATTTCTTTGAAAGGGCAAAATCCATTTGAGCCATCAATTGCAGATCGAAATAATTCATTTGGTAATCTTCCGGAGGAATTATTTTTTTGTAGCGGCTGATACGGTGGGCTATCAGATATGAAAAGGCGGGACCTCCTGCCATGGCAAAACGCGGGAGCAAATTATAGCTGAACAAAAAGGGGAACTCGATGTAGTGCAAACTTGTTTTAAAAAGCTGATAATGAGTACCATCGGATCTTTTCTCGTTGCAAACTGCACCTTTGCCGATGTAGTAGGTTTCAATGACAAGGCGAGATTTTTCGGAAAACTTATAGTCAACATATACTCCTCCGATTGCCCCGGCTTTTCGGAAATGGGACTTCTCGTCTCCGTGAATTTGCCCGGCAGCTATACCGCAAAGGACACCTCCTCCAAATTCCTGAGCCCGGGAATATTTTGCACCCGGGATGAGAAGAATTAGAAGGATAAGAATTTTATTTTGATGCACAGTGATTTATTTTTTTACGGCTGCAATCCCCGGAAGGTCTTTCCCTTCTAAAAATTCGAGCATTGCTCCGCCTCCGGTTGAGACATAGCTTACTTGTTTTTCTAAATCAAAAGACTTCAGAGCAGCTACTGAGTCTCCGCCTCCGATTAGGGTATATGCTCCGTTTTGTGTAGCTTCTGCCAATATTTTGGCAATGGAGAGTGTCCCTTCGGCAAACTGTTGGATTTCAAAAACTCCGAGTGGTCCGTTCCAAAGTACCGTTTTTGATTTTTTTATGATCTCCTCAAAAATCTTGATGGTTTTGGGTCCGATATCCAGTCCCATTTTACCATCGGGGGTTTCATTTATTTTTGAGAAGGAGACTTGGGCTTCGGGAGATAATTTGTCGGCATTGAGGCTGTCTACGGGGAAGTGTAGTTCTACACCTTTTTCTTTGGCGAGTTTGCATATTTTGAGGGCGGTATCCAAGTAGTCGTCTTCGGCGAGGGAGTTCCCGATTTTACCTCCCTGTGCTTTGATGAAGGTATAGGTCATTGCTCCTCCGATAAGCAAGTGGTCCACTTTGTCCAGCAATTTTTCGATTACAGATATTTTGGTGGATATTTTTGCACCACCCAATATGGCTGTGAATGGGCGTTCGGGATTGTCTGATATTTTTTGTAATTCTTCGATTTCTTTTTGTATCAAATAGCCGAACATTTTGTTTTCCGGAAAGAAATCGGCGATGATTGCGGTCGAGGCATGAGCTCGGTGTGCGGTTCCGAAGGCATCGTTGATATAAACATTGGCAAGACGGCTTAGTTTTTCGGCGAAATGTTTGTCTCCTTTTTTTTCTTCGGGGTGGTAGCGTAGGTTTTCCAACAAAAGGACTTCTCCGGGTTGCAGATTTTTTGCTTTTTGTTTGGTTTCCTCACCTATGCAGTCCGCCGCAAATTGGACGGGTTTGCCTAGTAATTCTTCGAGTTTGGGCAGGATGTGTTTCAGGGAATATTTTTCTTCATGGTTTTTAGGTCTGCCGAGATGTGACATGAGAATTACGGCTCCGTTTTCTGAGGCTTTTTTTATTGTGGGCAGTGCGGCTTGAATGCGCGTGTCGTCTGTTACTTTAAAATCTTTGTCCAAGGGTACGTTGAAATCAACTCTGATAAGGGTTGTTTGTTGTGAAAAGTCAAATTGATTGATATCTTTCATGGTTTCGTTATTTTGGGGAATAATGCTCAAAGGTAAAAAAAATAGAATTTGGGTGAAACTTTTATTGTTTCTTTTCCCGTTTTTTATATTTTTCGGGGTATTCGTATGAATTGTATTTTTCATTTCCTTTGCGGCGTTTCTTTTTTCTTTTTTGCATTTTTTTGTCTCGACGTTTGATTCTTCTTTTGTCTTTGCGCATTTGTTTGCGAGTCTTTTTATTTTGCAGGGCATAGCTGCGCTCTCGTCGCAGTTTTGTCATTTGATAGGCAAAGGCTTCTTTTTTGCGCGTGGCTCTTTTGAAGAGTATTTTTTCTCGCCCTTTCAGGGGAGTGGCTCTGCCTTTGTAAAAGGCAACGGATTCTTCGTCGGAGAGTTTGTATTTACGAACCAGACGTTCTTCTTTTTTGTCATATTTGAGTGCTACTTTATTTTTTCTGACTGTCTCCCGTCTTGCTCGGCTTCTTTCTCGATAGTTGATTTGGCGGTATCGCTGTCTGTTGAAGGTAGAATCTGAAGGTAAACTGTCGTTTTTTACTTGGGCTTTTTTTTCTATTCGTCCGGCTTTGAGGTAGCGTTTGTTTTTGCGTTTCATTAATTTCCTTTTGTAACGCATCGGTTTGTTGCGGATGAATAATCGGTAGCGTATTTTGTCCAAAATATTGGGTTTGGTTTTTTGTAGGATTTTGCGTTGTTGTTCGTTGTAAGTGTATTTTTTTCGGTAATTTTTCTTGTCGTGTTGGTCCCAGACACGCAAAATGGAGTCTTGTTCGTGGCGGGTGTAGTTGTTCCAAGTTTTTCGGTCAATAGCCACCGGTTCTCCTGTGGAGGAATCTTCGTTTCCTCGGCCTCTTGAAACTCCTTTGTTGCTTTCGGATTTTCTTTTACGTGAAAATAAACCTTTGCGTTTCGGTTGCTTTTCTTCTTCTGATAAAGAATCCGGTTCTTCGGGATTATTTTCAAAATTTATATCTTCTTCTCTTGCCTCTTGTTCTTTTTTCTTTTTTTTCTTCTCTTTTTTCTTGAAAAGACCTTTGAACATGCCTTTTCGTTCTTTCTTCTTCTCTGTTTTGATTTCTGTTTGTACTGAATCTGTTTCTTCTTGTGCCTGTACGCAAGTTTCTCCAAGCATCAGAAAAATAAAGACGGAAAGAAGGAGGAGGGGCAGGAACGTTATTTTTTTTTGCGTCAATACGATCATTTTGATTTTTTTAATGTGGCTAAATTACAAAATATTTTTACATTTGCCCAATAAAAATTATGCTTAGTATTTTCGACTTTTCCGATAACAGATTTTTGAGGGACTTAATGCTTCCCTTTTTTCTTTCGCTTCTTTTTTTCTGCGGGGCAATATCCTGTAAAGAAAAGCGAAGTGATATTCCGGATGTTTATGTCGATATTGTGTTGGATCTTAATGATCCCTTGTATTCGGATTTGCTCGTGCCGAATGCGTATCTTTTGATTACGGGCGGGGTCAATGGCATTTTGGTGTATCACTCTGCAAATGATGAGATGTATGCCTTTGAAAGAACCTGTCCGCATGATCCGGACTGCGGTATTGTAGAGGTGGATGAAAAGGATATGACTGCGGTGGACACTCAATGTTGTCAATCCGCCTTTTCGATGCTTATCGGTGGTGCAGTTTCAAGAGGACCTTCTCGCTTTCCTTTGAAGAATTATCGATGCCAATATTATCCGGAGTTGAGGCAAGTGCGTATTCGCAACTAAAAAAAACAGTCGGTTTGTAAGCCGGATTCTGTATTTGCCAAGCAAATTTTCGTCATTTATCTTCGTTGGCGTTCACACGACAACTTTAGCTCTCTACCCCTCAACATCGGACGAGCAACCCTAATTGTTGATATACATGAGATTGCAACTTGCGGGACAAACCCGGTCGAAGTCACCTCCGAGCGGAGCGGATCTTACCTCGCTTTCTCACCCTTACCTTTTGCGAAAAAAAATCACAAAAGGCGGTTATTTTCTTCTTTGTTACCATATCTTTGCAGATATCTTCCCGTTAGGAAGCGCAATGCTCTGTGTTGTCCGGACTTTCCTCCGCTTGTTTGCAACAAACGGCGACGAAACAACCGACTGCAAACGCAAAGGTAAAATATTTAGCGGGTAATCAGTATTATTTTTTACAAATTTTAACATTTCGTGTTTACAGTAATTCACAAAGATCAACTTGATTCTACGAATGAAGAAGCAAAAAAATTGCTTTCTCAAGGAAATATTCTTGAAAATACAATTATTTGGGCAGAAGATCAATCTGCCGGAAGAGGGCAGCAGGGAAATGTTTGGCACAATGCAAAAGGCAAAAATTTAACATTCAGCTTAGTGTGGCACCCGGAAAATATATTTCCTTCGGAACAATTTTACATTTCCAAGGCAATTTCTTTGGGTATATTGACTTGTTTAGATGAATTGAGCCGGGATTTTTCCGTTAAATGGCCTAACGATATTTATTGGAAAAATAAAAAAGTATGTGGTATTTTGATTGAAAACACCATACACAGGCAGCGGATAAAATATTCGGTGATCGGTGTGGGATTGAATGTCAATGAAATTGATTTTCCGGATTATTTGCCTCAGGCTGTTTCAATAGCTGAGATTACAGAGGGCTTGTTAAATCGTCAAGGCTTATTATCTCGATTGATGACGGCTTTTGACCAGATGTATTTGGCTTTAAATGAGCGTGATTTTAAGTATTTGGACAAGGCATATCATGAACGTCTGTATTTGAAGGATAAAAAATCACAATTTCAAACAGGTGGGCAAACTCTCCGCGGTTGCATACGCGGAACTATGCCTGACGGCAGGTTGATTTTAGAACCGGAAAACGGAAATTTGCTTTTGTTTGATTTCAAGGAGATTGTGTTTTTGTAGAAATAAATTTATTTGTCCTTGCCTATATTTTAGTTATTATTTTGACTACAAAAAAACAAGAGACGTATTTCGGATACGCCTCTTTACAAACCGGTTGATTGTACTCGGTTATTTAGTGGGATTAAATCATTTTTTTTGCATCTGCAAGAAATTTCTCCAGACCAATAGTAGTCAGTGGATGATTAACTAAACCCAAAATAGCTTGCAACGGGGCTGTGATTACGTCTGCTCCTGCTTCCGCACAAGCTGTAATGTGGCGCGTGTGGCGAATGGAGGCAGCGAGAATTTGTGTGCCAAATTCATAAAAATGGTACATTTCTGCAATTTGCCCGATCAAATCTACTCCGTCTGTGGAAATATCGTCCAAGCGACCGATAAACGGAGAAACGTAAGTAGCTCCTGCCTTTGCTGCCAGAAGTGCTTGTCCGGAAGAAAAGACCAAGGTGCAATTCGTTTTAATTCCTTTGTCCGAAAAATATTTGATGGCTTTGATGCCGTCTTTGATCATTGGTATTTTGATTGTAATTTGCGGATGCAAAGCGGCTAAGATTTCTCCTTCTTTGACCATTTCCTCAAAGGTACAAGAGAGCACTTCGGCACTGACATCTCCGGAAACGATGGAGCAAATCTTCTTGTAATGTTCCAAGACGTTTTCTTTACCTTTAATACCTTCCTTTGCCATTAGCGAGGGATTGGTTGTTACGCCGTCCAAGATTCCCAAGGCTTCGGCTTCTTTGATATCCGCAAGATTGGCGGTGTCTATAAAAAATTTCATTTGAGTTTTTTTCTTGATTATGTGGCAAAGTTACGGTTTCTTTTAAGAACTCAAAATAAAATGTGCGTGGATTAAGCTCGGTTATACATATCGATTTCCCACAGGCGAATTTTGAGGATGTAATGACTCTTGACGCGTTGTCCGCAATTTTTGCGATAGTAGCACCATCTTTTTAATGATTCTTCTATCGGTTTTCCTGCCAATATATTTTTTTTAAAAGTGCTTTTTCTGAAATTTCCGATTCCTTTGGCGTAGATAAAATGTGCCACTGCAATTTTTTGATATCCGGTAAGAGGAGGAATTTCTCGTTCTACGTGCCACAAGGCTTTGTCGAAATCTGCTCGCAGAATACGTTCTGCTTTTTGTTTGCTTATTTTTTTTCCGAAATTTTCGCCCGGTTTGATACGATGCCCATAGCCGATTGTCGGGAGTCCTGAGGCGTCTTTGTAAATTTTCCCGCCGGCAAAGCCTTCATGTGCTTTGATAAAGGCGATGGCTTCTTCATAGCCTTGTCGGAATCGGTAATTTTCGATGTATTTTTTTTCGGAATAAGTTAAAGTGGTTGTTTCAAAAGAGGGGAGTGGGCGGTGGTTTGTCGGTTGCGATGCGGAAAGATGCGCAAACAATACCACCAAAATACATTTTAAGTAAAATTTCATACAATAAATTTTCGTAAAAAAAAGAGTCGATTGGTTTGCAGTTTGTTTGAATCGACAGCAAGATTTTCTTGCTTTTGCTTGCTCAAGAGTATAGGCTGAGCAGTCTGCGCTTTTTTGGTGTATTATCTTTTTTCAAAAGCGGCGGCAAAGGTGCAGGTATTTTTTTTTACAGAAAAATATTTGGGCAAAAAAATATAAAAATCTTCTTAAAAAAAAGTTTGCAGAGAAAAAGATTTGTTCTTTTTAAGATTGATAATCAATGTCTTATACTTATTTTTTTCCCGGTTTTAATTGACGTAATTTTTTTTTGTAAAGATAAGCAACAATGATTCCGGATACGGCTCCGAAGAGGTGTCCCTCCCAAGATACACCGGGGCGATGCGGGATAATGCCTTGTATTAATGCTCCGCCGTAGAGGAAAAGTACCAATAGGGCAATGAGCAATGATTTGATGTTTTTGCTGAAAATTCCGGCAGCAATTAGGAACCCGATATAACTAAAAATCAGTCCGCTGGCACCGATATGATTGGTTCCGGAGCGTCCGATGAGCCACACGATCAGTCCGCCGAGTAAGATGCACAGAATTGTGGAGGGCACCCAAAGTTTGTTGTAGAAATAAATCATTAAGAAGCTGAGTATCAGCAGGGGAAATGTGTTGGAGAGCAGGTGCTGCCAGTTGGCATGCAAGAAGGGAGAGGTTAGGATTCCGGGTAGTCCGCTGAGGCGGCGCGGGTGGATTCCATAGTCGGTAAAGTCAATAAAAAATACGAGTGGATCAATCAGATAAATAATCCATACGGATGCGACAATCCACAGGGAAATGATGACACTTTTTTTTAGCACGGTGATAGATTTATTTTAGATGAAAATTCTCCCAATCCGATTGGATGTCTTTTTTTCCGGTATCCAGCCCGGCGGTGAGCAGCCACAGATGTTTGGCATAAATTCCGTTGTAGGAAGATAAGTCCTCTTGATTGATATGGATTTCTGCCGGCCATGTATATACTTGCGAGGCTTCTAATTTTTGTTCTTCTTGTGATACGACAAATTCTTTCTCGGTAAATTGCGGAGTGTTTATTTCCAAAAATTTTTGTTTCATTTTGCGTCTCATGCGCACCGGTAGTTTTTCTTTGGGGATGCTTATTTTTTCTTCACTTTTGATGCGCAAGAATATTTTTTTTATGTGTATTGATTTTTTTCCGGTTTCTACGGTGATTAGTGCGTTGATGGGGGCGGTTAAGTCTGCGGAATTTAATTCCAAAGTAACAGACAGACCGCTGTCGGTCAGGCGGGCAAAGGTTTTTTTTATTTTTTTGAAAATATTCATAGGTTTTCGGTTCTGTTTTTTAACGAATAATTTATGCGAGAGTCAGAAATAAGGTTGTTTTTTTTCTCAAGCCCAATTCTACTTGTACGAATAAGGCAGAGAGAGTTACGGCTCGTTCCTTCCTGTCAATAATGTGTACTTGTCTGCGTTGATTATTCTCACTTGTTTCTTCTTCTATATTCAGACAGTTACCCAGATAGTCAGGTGTGTTATAGGCAGATTCTTCCGGAAGGGAAGGGAGGAGGAGTTCTACTGAGTTGCCTGTGAAAATATCTTCCGAAGTGTCCCAAATTTCCAGAACTTTGGGGTTTATAAATTCTATGATATTGTCTTGATTGATAATGATTACGGCTTCTGCAGATTGTTTCAGGGTACGAGTATAAAAGATATTTTGTGTTTCAATTTCCGTGTAGAGTTCCTTCATTTCCTCACGTGTATTTTCTACGCGTTTTTCTGAGCGTTCTTTCAGGGCTGTTATTTGAGAGGTAAGATCTTTGTTGGCATCTTCGAGTTCAAGAATACGTTGCCCGGCGTAATATTCTTGGGTATAGTTGTTTGCGATAAGTGTAAAGCCGATGGCATTGTTGCGGAAATCTTTATTTTCAAATAAGGTGGCGTATATATGTAGTTTGTTTTGGTTTAGGTCGATTACTGAGATACTTCCGCTGAAAGTCTGTCCGCTTTCTTGGGTATTGTTGAGGATACGTGTCCAGCCTTCTTGGTCTTCTTCGGGCAGATAATCGGCAAAGTCATTCCCGACCATTTCTTCGGGAGAGTAGCTGAGCAGTTTGGCAAGTTCCGGCGATATTTCAAGAATTGTTCCTGAAGGGTTAAGTTCGGTTTGCATCAAACTTTCGGTTTGCAAATCTCGTAGTTTTTTCCATTGTAAGTTTTTGTTTTTCAGAGAGGTAGCATCAATTGCAAGGAGTAGTATTTTTTCGGATTTGTTTTGAACATCTTGCATAACGATATAGCTGGTTTCCCACCAGAATCGGTCTCCGGATTTGCCGATGAATTGTTGCAAATTTTCATAATGCATTTCGGTATCCAAGCTTTGCATCATACGGTCAAACCACAGAGCATCTTCGGGATTGGAAAATTCGGAGATGTGTTTGTTTGCAATATCTTCGTTGGTTTTGTACTCCAACATATCGAGGAAGCGTTGGTTGGCGGAGATGAGTCGTCCGTTGGGGTTGATTTCTGCGGAGATCAATGCTTTGTTTGTAGCTTCCTGATAGGCTTTGAACTGGGAGCTTTGCACGTCTGCGACTTTTTGCAGATGTTCCATATTTACAATGGTTTCTCTCAATTCATCTTCTTGTTTTTTCAGCGCAGCAGCTTGGTTTCTGGATTCTTCGAGCAGGCGGGCAGTTTTTTTGTTTGACTGCATATTGGAAATCGTTACTGCAATACTCTCTGCCAGTTGCTCTACGAATGAGATTTGGTAGGGTTTGTATATGGTAAAGGAGGCTAATTCCAATACTCCGAAGATTTTGTCTTCTTGGGTTTTAATGGGTACGATGAGGAGGCACCGGGGAGCTGCGGCTCCCAATCCGGATTCTATTTCTGTGTAATCTTCCGAAATATCGGTTAAAAATGTTTTTTGTTTTTCTAATACGCAGGCTCCTACAAGGTTTTCTCCTATATCAAATACTTTTTTTGCCATTCTTTTTTTGCTTTGAGCAAAGTTGGCAATTTCTACGATTTTTGTTTCTCCGTCTTCGTTATTTTCGAGGATATAGAAGGCGGCTTGCCGTGTGTCGAGGTATTGTACAAGCTCACCGGTTACTTTTTCGGCTAATTCTTCGGTGTTGTGGCTGTATGCCCTCAGGATGCTTCCGAAGTGAGCCAAGCCTTCTGCGGATCGTGTTCGTCTGCTGTCTTCTTCCTTTCTGTTTTCTTCCTCTTTGCGATTCTCGGCAATTTTGTTCTGTAAGTTCAGCAGAGATTCGGTGATTTCATCATCTTTTGCGGTATCTTTTTGTAAACTTTCACCGGTTTTGAGCATTTCTATTTGCTCTTTGATTTGTTGAAAACGCTCGTTGGTTTCTTCCTTAATCGTGTTATTTTCTTTTACACTGCGCTGCAATATTGTCCCGCTCAGGTACCCCATAATTCCCCCAAAAACAAGGGGCAGGAACAGGATCGTGTAGAAAACCGGGTGGGTATTGGCATAAGAAACGGAGGCAGACAGGCTCAGCGGGTGGTTTGCAGCCATAAGACTGATTACAAATACGGTAATTCCGAGAAATATACCGAAAAGTATGCCTGTCAGCAAATATTTTTGTCGTAGATTGTGTGGTTTCACCTTCTGTTAATTTTGCGCTAAATTACAGTTTTTTTTGGTTTGGTGAAAATAAAGGGAATAAAAAAAGGCATTCCGCGAGAAGGAATACCTTTTTCTTTGTTTTTTTTTACAAAAATCAATGAATTTATTCGGAAACTACCTCAAATTCGATTTCACATTTTACATCTCGGTGTAATTTTACGGATGCTTTGTATTTTCCGGTCTCTTTGATTTCTTTTTCTTTGATTACGATTTTTTTTCTGTCAATTTCAATGCCTTGTTTGCCAATAGTGTCCGCCAGTTGGATATTGGTTACGGAACCGAATATCTTTCCTTTTGAACTTGTTTTGGCTCCGACTCTCAGTTCTAATGTTTCTAATTTGTCGGCAAGAGCTTGAGCATCTTTTCTAAGTTTTTCTTCTTTATGGGCACGTTGTTTGAGGTTCTCGGCAAGTACCTTTTTGGCGGACTTCGTTGCAACAACAGCCATTCCTCTCGGGACCAAATAATTGTTTGCGTATCCGTTTTTGACGGTTACGATGTCGTCTTTGTATCCTAAGTTAAGTATATCTTCTTTTAAAATGATTTCCATTTTTATCGGGGTTTTGTAGGGTGGGATTATTTCATCAAATCGGTAACGTAGGGTAGGATTGCAAGATGCCTTGCCCTTTTTACGGCTTGGGAAACTTTGCGTTGGTATTTCAAAGATGTTCCGGTTAGCCGGCGCGGCAAGATTTTTCCTTGTTCGTTTAAGAATTGTTTCAAAAATTCGGGATCTTTATAATCCACATATTTTATTTTGTGTTTTAAAAAACGACAATATTTTTGTTTTTGTGTATCAACCGCGACGGGGGTTAAGAATCTTATGTTGTTATCAGCCATTTTTTAGGAATTTGTTTTTGATGATTTTAATTTTTTCTTTTTGTCGGAGTAGGCGATGGCGTGTTTGTCCATTTTTATGGTCAAGTGTCGAATGATTTTTTCGTCTCGCCTAAATTCGGTTTCTAACTTGTCTATAAGACTGCCGACCGACTTGAACTCAATCAGGTAGTAAAACCCGGTTGTTTTGTGTTTGATGGGATAGGCTAATTTGCGTAATCCCCAATTTTCTTCCTCTGTAATTTCTGCTCCGCCTTCAGTAAGAATTTTTCTGAATTTGGAGACCGTTTCCTTTACCTGATCGTCAGATAAAACGGGAGTTATAATGAAAACGGTTTCGTACTGATTCAAGATCATTTGTTTTTTATTTTAATTAGTTACACTTTATTAATTTCGGGCTGCAAAGGTAATCTTTTTTTTCAAAACAGCAAGTTTTTTCGTTATTTTTTGAACGATCCGGGTTCATTGTGTGCATTTTGAGCCTTGAACGTTCAATTTTGTTTTAAGAATCTCCACATTTAAATTCTTGAAGAGTTTTGAGGTTTATTAAAATAGAACTTCAGCCTCTTGCAGGAACGATTTTATTTTTGTTTTTTCGCCGTCCTTGATAGGATTTTTTTTCAAGTTTAATGTTCGCAGGTTGAGACATTTCGCAATTTCGGAGGGTATATTTTGCAGTTGGTTGCCCAGCAGGTTCAAGTTGGACAGTGATTCCATATTGCCAATTTCCGGGGGTAATTTTTCAATTTGGTTGCCGTACAGGCTGAGTTCTTCTACGAAAATTAAGTTTTGGATGCTTTCAGGAAGTATCTTTATTTGATTGTTGTTGATGGAGAGTTTATTCAGGGTGGGGATTTGGGTAATTTCTTCGGGAAATGCAGTCAATTGGTTGGAGCTCAGGTCGAGGATCATCAAGTATTCTAATTTGGAAAAGTTGTTCGGTATTTTTTTGAGATAATTTCCGCTTAGGTTTATGTCTGCAAGGTTGGTCATATTGCCAATTCCGGAGGGAAGTTCGGGCATGTTATTCTGCCCGGCGGAAAGGCGAATAAGGCTTTCCATTTGGCTGAGTTCTGCAGGCAGATGCGTAAGCTCCGAGTTTTTGCTGATGTCAAGTTCGGTCATGTTTCTCAATTTCCCGATACTTGGAGGCAGAGACTTTATCTTATTGTTTGACAGATAGAGGGTTAAGAGTTTTTTTAATTGACCGATTTCTCCGGGAATTTCGGTAATCTTATTTGAGCTCAGGTTTATGATTTCTACGTTTTTCAAAAGACCGATTTCGGGAGGCAGGTGATCGAGTGAATTTTTCCGGAGGTCTAAAAATTCTAAGCCGGATAAATTGCCAATTTCCGGCGGAAGTGTTTGCAGTTCGTTTTCACTGAGGTCAAGAATACGCAAATTTTTCAAAAGACCGATTTCGGAGGGGAGTTTGGTGATTTGATTGCGTGCTAATTTTAGGATCTCAAGATTTTTTAGCGTTCCGATTTCGGAGGGTAAGTTCGTAATTTCGTTGCCTTCGAGAATGAGGGATTGTAAGTTTTGAAAGGAATATATTTCCGAAGGAATATCGCTGATTCCCTGTAAATTAAGCCTGTACACTTGTTCCGGATTTTTTAAAGCGGTTTCCAAGGTGCTAAATTCCTCTTGCAGTTGCAGTTCGATGTTTTTTAATTTTGTGAGAATAATAACTTGGGGGTATTGTTTCCGGAAGGACTCGATTTCTGTAAATGCGAGCGGGTTGCCTCTTACGTCAAGTTGTTTCAGTTGTTTGTTTGGCTGCCGGTCGTTAAGTTGGTTTATTGTATTGAATCCCAGGCTGATAACTTCGATATTGCTTGCTTCCGGCAGGAGGGGGAGACTTGTGAAGCTATTTTTGTCTAAGGAGATTTTTTGCAGCGAAGAGAGGGCTGTGATAGTTTCGGGAAGTGATTTTATTTTGTTCCGGTTCAGGGACAATTCCTGCAAAGAACTTATTTCGGTCAAGGCTTCGGGAAAATCTTCCAGTTTGTTGTCATCTAATTGTAATACTCTTATTTTCAGTTTATTAACCTTATCTTTCGGAATCTTTGTTATCTTATTCTCGCTCAAATTCAAAACCTCTAAGGCGTCATTCTTTGACAGATCTTCCGGGAAATCTTTCAGTTTATTCTTGCTTAAGTCCAGTTGTTTCAATTTTTTAAGATGGGTGATGTATTTCGGCATCTTTTTGCATTGGTTTCCTGCAAGGATTAGCGTCTCCAACTGTTTCAATTTGGATATTCCGGAGGGCAGTTCGCTCAATTCGTTAAAACTGAGGTTTAAATACTTCAAATTAGATAATTTGGCAATATCCTTCGGCAGTTTTTTTAACATACTGTTGCTTAAATCCAAAGAATCAACACCTTGAGGATTCATCAGCGCCGTATTTAAATCCATGGGAGCTTGAGCTCTTAAGTTCGTGCCGATGCTTAGAGCAAGTATCAAAAATATGACTGTCCAATCTATTTTTTTCATTTTTTACGATTTGGTAAGCAAATAAACAAAATTTATTCCAATTCTGAAATCCAAAAGTACATATTTATTTTAATTTCCTAAAATAAATGCGTTCCTCGTCTGTGTAAAAAACAAAGGAGGAGCTTCGTGCGATATGCTTTAACTTTTTTTTCTCTGAAAAAGTATAAAAATCAGCGACTGTTCTCTTTTCGGGATTATACACCCGGATTCGGTCATCTTCGGGGGCAAAAAAGAGGACTTCTTCTTGATAGGTGCAAAAATCTTTTACCCGAAATTTCTCAAGGGGATGAACGGAGCCGGTTCCGGAATTAAAAATATATAATCTTTCATTGTTGTCTTGAAAAAAGATGAAAGAAGAAGTTGCGGCGATTTTTATAATATTGTCGGGTAATTCCCCAAGGTTTCTTTCATATTCGATTTCGTAAGAGTCGTTGAATTTCATCAATCGGGAATTTTCCGGAGAATAGATCCGGATGCCGCCGGTTGGAGCTGTGCAAAATAGAAACTCGCGCGTATCTTTGGGGAAAGCATGTACTTGTGCGGAAGAAATTGCAGCAAGTCGATTGTCTATAACCAGCAAGGGATTTTCCGACTGCAATTTGAGAATAATTTTGAAAGGATTCCCGGCGTCGACATTTTCGATGCGACTGCCGTCCCGGGGAGAAAATGAGGCGATCGGTTGCGCTTCGGAATTGTATTTCAAAAGCGTATTGTCGGGAGTAATGACGTAGAGATTGCTCCAATTGTCTGAGGCAATTGCCGTAGAATATTGCTTCACGGAGAGCACATCCTGTGCCTGTAAGTGCAGAAGCATAAGTAGGGCGAGTGATGTAAAAAAAAATCTCATCAGAGAATTAACTTTCGTTCAATTGCAGCAGCTCATCAATAAATTTGCGAGAGTTGTAAAGGCGAGGAACTTTGTTTTGTCCTCCTAATTTTCCTTTTTGTTTCAACCAATGTTGGAACAAATCTTTTTTGGCTCGGTGTACTCGGGGCATTTGCAAAGTCAAGTTTTTGTATCGTTTGGCAGCATAGTCGCTGTTTACTTTTTGCAATTCCGCATCTAAGATACGGGTAAATTCGTCCAAGTCTGAGGGGGGAGAGGAAAATTCTATTAACCATTCGTGCCTGCCGGTAGAATCTTTTGACATATATACCGGTGCCGCAGTATAGTCGTTGATATATGCTCCGGTGGCGTTGGATGCGGCTTTTAAGGCTTGTTCTGCATTGTTGATAATCAGTTCTTCGCCAAAGGCATTGATGAAATGTTTGACACGTCCGGTGATGACGATCTTGTGTGGGTATAGTGATGTAAACTGCACAGTATCACCCAGTTGGTATCTCCATAAACCGCCGTTGGTAGAAATGATGATGGCATAATTTACTCCGACTTTTACGTCGCCAATTGTATAGACCGGGGGATTTTCTTCATCAATTCGGTCAAGAGGTATAAATTCGTAAAAGATGCCTGAATCCAGCACCAGAAGCATGTTTTTTTCACTTAAATCATCTTGATAAGCAAAAAAGCCTTCTGAGGCATTGTAAGTTTCCATATATCTTGTATTCGGCGGTAACAGGCGTTTGAACTCTTCCCGATAAGGTTCAAAACTGACTCCTCCGTGAACAAAAAGTTCAAAATTAGACCAAACTTCTTTGATGTTCGATTTTCCGGTGCGTGCCAGTATTTTTTTTAACAAAACCAAAGTCCAAGACGGTACGCCCATTATGTTTGAGACATTTTGTTTGATTGAACTTTCAGTCATCTTTTCCAACTTGACTTCCCATTCGGGGATCAAGGCTACCGAGCGCGCCGGTGTACGCAACAGGTGTGCCCATATCGGAAGATTGTCAATGATTACCGCCGATAAATCTCCGTAGTATTGATTGCTGCCGATATTTTCAACTTGCCGACTGCCGCCGATTACCAAGGATTTGGTTCGTGTAACTTTAGTATCCGGATACAGTTGGCAATAACGTAAAATAACGTCCTTGCCTCCGCGAAAATGACAGAGTTCCAAGGACTCTTTGCTTACGGGAATAAATTTGCTGAACGAGGCGGTTGTTCCGGAAGATACGGCAAACCACTTCGTAAAGCCGGGCCAAAGAATGTCTTTTTCTCCTTTTTTGATCCTTTCTATGTAAGGCTTCAGATCTTCATAATCTCTTACGGGAACTTCTGATTGAAACAATGATAGGCTTTCTTCCTGAGCAATGGTTGAAAAATTATGCTCTTGCCCGAAAACCGTCTTCTTTCCGGTGTTTATCAGTTGTTTAAACACTTGATTTTGAGCAACTTCCGGGTTGTTTTTGAAATGTTCAATTTGAGCAATGCGCTTGCGCATTACGGCTGTCATTGTTTTGTTTAATACCTTCATAACGGGACTGAAATAGAGTAATTACCCACCTATTTTATTCTTTTTTTGAAAGATATTTTCATTTATTTTCCACATTTAGTACAATATCTCACCTTTAATGTGTATATTTGCAATAAGTTTTTTGCAAACATACTAATTTTTATAGAGAAATGATGCGACTTTGGAATTTTCGAAAAAAAAAATACAAAATAACCCTTCCTTTTTTTGTAAGTTTTCTTTGTTTGACGGCTTCTTCCTTTACGATTCAGGCGCAAGATAATCTGCGCTTTGGCGTTTTGGGAGGCGGCAATTATTGTCGATTGACAGGTCCGGACAAGCCTTCTGAGATAACAAAGCCTTGGGGGTATTCTGCCGGGGTTTATTTTGATATTCGGATGGGGCACCGCCTTTCGGTATTGCCTGAATTGAAATATGCGCATTACAGTTTTTCCTTTTTTGAAAAAGGGTATATGTCTAACCAAGTGCAAACACGCCGGAAGATTGAACAACAAGCCGGTTATTTGCAGGTGCCGTTTTTTGTCAAATACAAATGGGGCGAGGGGAGTACATTTTTTCACACACAGGTAGGTATGCAAGCCTCTTTGCTATTACACAATAAGTTGAAGACGGGGACCTTGATAAAAGGCAAAATATTGACGGATCCTTACTATGCAAATTTCCAAAGCAATAAATTTGATTTTGGAATTGCTGCCGGATTGGGAGTGCAGCTGATGCTTTTCAATCTGGATCTAAATTATTATTTCAGCACCGTAAATGTCTTCTCGCAAGAAAGCTACCGTGAATTTCGCTATGGCATATTGAGCTTGGATTTGGGCGTACAAATCAATTACAAAAGCAGTTTTGTTTACGACAAGCGCATTTGGTAGGGTTTTCTTTTCTTTGTGTTGTTTAAGGAATTTCTACGGCATTCAAGATTTCTCGAATAATATCTTCACTTGTGATCTCTTCTATTTCAGCTTCGTATGTAAGTCCGATGCGGTGTCTCAATACATTGGCACAGACCGCTCGGACATCTTCCGGGAATACGGCTCCTCGATGTTGAATAAAAGCGTATGCCTTGGCTGCCAAAGCCAAATTGATTCCGGCTCTGGGTGATGCCCCAAAGGCTATCAAGGAGGTATATTTTCCTAAGCCGTAATCTTCGGGACGGCGTGTCGCAAATACAATATCTACGATATACCGCTCTATTTTTTCATCCAAATAAACTTCACGCACTAATTTGCGAGCACCTGTAATTTCTTTTAAATCAACATGTTGCTGTGCTTCCGGGAAGCTCTGAGCCATATTCATTCGTATGATTTGTTGCTCTTCTTTTTTATTCGGATAATCAATGAGGCACTTCATCATAAAGCGATCGACTTGTGCTTCCGGCAAAGGATAGGTTCCTTCCTGATCAATAGGGTTTTGTGTGGCAAGCACCAAAAACGGATGTGGCAAAGGGTAGGTTTCCTCTCCGATGGTTACTTGTTTTTCTTGCATGGCTTCAAGCAAGGCACTCTGCACTTTGGCCGGCGAACGGTTGATTTCATCGGCAAGAATGAAATTGGCAAATACAGGCCCTTTTTTGGTCAAAAAAGTTTCTGTTTTATGACTGTACACCATTGTTCCCAGTAAGTCGGCAGGCAACAAATCCGGTGTAAATTGTATACGATTAAATTTTGCTTGAACAATCTTTGAGAGCGAAGTTACTGCGAGCGTTTTTGCAAGTCCGGGAACGCCTTCCAGCAAAATATGCCCTCCGGTAAGCAGTCCCGTTAAAAGGTTGGTAATCATATCTTCTTGCCCTACGATCAGTCGTTGCATTTCGGTTTTGATCGTATCGATAAAAACACTCTCTTGTTTTACTTTTTCATTCAAAGCCTTTATGTCAGTCATTTTGATTGTTGTTAAAATTCCGGCTGCAAAGGTAAGAATAGATTTTCGGAATTCCATAATCTTTTTTACAAAACCGGAGGCTTGATTTTTACAAAATCATACAATTATGGAAGATTGGAGCCGGAATTGTAAATTAGCAATGGGGTTTAAAATAAATTTTGATTTTAAGAAAATAATTTTATAAATTGCCGAAATTAAAATTATCATATCATGGCAATATCCGCTTCATCTGATAAGTAAGACTGCCGAAGTATAATTGCTTGTTGAATTTGGCGGTATATAAATCGCAGTTCGAGAAAATAATTTATGTTTTACCTTTTTAAATTTAGAAGATAATGAAGAAACTGATTTATAGTGCTGTTGCACTACTGATTTTTGCAACTGCGGGTTGCGATAAGAAAGACAAAGACAAAAAAGAATATGATGAAACATTATGCCCAAAATTATATTATGAACAGATTGCAGATGAAGGTATCACTATAGATGGTGTGATTAAA